>Ga0116216_10000088_pt1 | contig 82663 bp, 74 predicted proteins | sample Sb_taG_11_FD_89696 | JGI IMG/M metagenome (GOLD analysis project Ga0116216, IMG submission 89696) | Peat soil microbial communities from Weissenstadt, Germany - Sb_50d_3_AS metaG | ecosystem: Environmental > Terrestrial > Soil > Wetlands > Peat | place: Germany: Weissenstadt | collected 2010-09-21 | reverse complement strand
GTGGGATCGATTTGCCCCTACATCGGGCTTCCGTGAACCGACCTCCTCCTGCATCCGCCCTGCTCACGCGCGGTATCGATCATCGCCGCCAGCAGGAATCGGAGCTGAGCCGCCGAAGTCGGGACTGAGCGGGGGGGAGAGAGGCCCGGGAGAGCGCGAGGGGACAAACCCCGGGGACAGCAACGAGGCGCGAGGCGCAGGGCAGGGGACACGCACGAGGCCCCGGGGAACGAAACGGGACCGAGGCCCCGGGGAACCAGCCAGCCCCCGAGGCGCCCGAGGCGCCGGAGGCGCCGGAGGCGCCGAGGGGAGGCGCGAGGGGCGGTCGCGGGGAGGGACCTACGCAGGGGCGGTGAGCTGGGCGTCAGCGCGCGGAGCAGGGGCGCCGAGGTTGGGGCTGTGGTTGCGCGTAAGGGCAGGTCGGGGGGAGGGGTGTTTGCGGTGGGAGGGGCTGCGGCCGTGGGTCCCGGGAAAGGGGCCACCTGAGCCGCAGGCACCTACTCTCTAACGGCTGCTCAGCCATGGGCGTCTTGAGGAGAAGACATGAGCACTTTGACACTGGAACACGAGCTGGACGCGGCTACCGCAAGGTTGGAGGGCATCGAGAGTGAATCGCAGGAATCGTCGGCGGCTGATCACCTTTCCGAGATCATGGCCATCGTGGCGGGCATTAACCACGCAATGCACGCTGACATGCCGGATGCACCCCTTGGCTCTTTGAACAATGACGTGCTCAAGAAGCTCAAGGAGTGGCTCGACAAGCTTGTCGGAGCGCTCCGGACGATCGTGAAGCAACATGCGGCTGCCTCGTTCTCGATCACGGTGGGCCTGACGGTGTCGGTGACGGTGGCCTTCTAGGCCGAAGTCCTACAAGGGCAGAGATGCTTGGTCACCGGCAAGCACCTGCTCAGCCGGAATTTGTTCGACCTTCTCTTCGTTCAACCAACCTCGGACGCGCCCCTAAAGGCCTCGATGGTTCCTCTGTCTCCGGCTCCGGTGGATGGCTCGAGGATTACGGCGGTGCCGGCCGTCTGGACCCTTTCGAGCGCATATAAGAAGTGTCCAGCATCGTGGAATACAGGGGACCAGTCCTTCCGAGGGGCTGCGAACGAGAGCACTTCAAAGACCCGGTGGGGCCGCCGCTGGTCCCGTAGGACCGCATCGAAGACAAAGCCGTCAACCATCCCCGATCGCTCCACCGTTTGGTTCGTTCCCGATCGCAACGCCTCAACCACCTGGCCGAGCAGCGCCCCTTTGGTCAACCTGTTGCCACCTCCACTGCGAGAAGCAACGAAAGCTCTGCCGGCTGTGCGCAGCCGACGAGTGGAACCTCCACGACTTCCCCCACAGCAAGGGCGGCGAGCAGGGGATGCTGCTGTGAGGCGTGCCCGCTTCCAGGTCCTCGCCGACCTCGACCCCGAGGCCCGCGAAGCGCTCCGGGCCGACATCGAGCGCCACGGTGTGCAGGTCCCGATCGTGCGCACCAAGGCCGGCGCCATCGTGGACGGTCACCACCGGGCGCAGATCGCCGAGGAGCTGGGGATCAAGTGCCCGGCCATGACGGTCGACGTCGACGGCAAGAACGCCACCGAGATGGCGCTCCGGCTGAACCTCCTCCGCCGCCACCTCGGGCCGATCGCCTGGGCCGACGCCTTCCGGCGCCTCGCCGAGGTCCGGGGCATACGGCTCGGGCGTGGAGGGGACCGCCGGAGCCAGAAGGGCCGATCAAACGACAAGGTGTCGCTTGATCGGCTCGCCGCTGAGGTAGGGGTCAACAAGCACACCGCCCAGCGGCGTCTGCGCCTCGCCGAGACCCTGGCCGACCATCCCGAGATCGCCGCCAAGGTCGACCGGGGCGAGGTCGATCCCAAGCGGGCCGAAGAGCTGGTCCGCATGGCCACCTACGAGCGGCGCCGGGCCAAGGCCTCGCCTCCGCCCAAGGTCTCGCTCGGCAAGGGGATCGTGATCTTCGCCGTGGAGGTCGTCCGACATGTCCGGGGCTGTTCGTGCCCGGCGGCTACCTTCCCCCCAGCTCGGACCTGCAAGGTCGACTAGCGAATCGCCAATACCAGCGACCAGGCCTTTCGCGTCATCAGAGCCCCAACCTCCGCGGTCCGGCGGGGCTCGATGTGACCCTCAACAGCCGCTGACCGTTCCCTTCGCCAGCTGGGCGAGAACGTTGACCGGGCCGACGAGGATGCCCGAGTAGGCCCGGGTGGACTTGGAGTACGTCCCGGTGAACGACGTAAAGGGGCCGTGAGTCCAGGTCTCTTTGATGGTCGCTCCGCCACCGGTGTAGGTGCCCATGTCGCCGTTGTCGGCCGTCCACCGGTGGCCCTTCTTGAAGGTCTGCAATTCCAGACATCCGTTCCCGTCCGTGAGCGACCACTTGGCGCCGGGCTTCACGTGGGCCGGGGCACGCCCCGGCGATGCATCGGCTACTGCGGGCCAGCCGATCGTGACGGTCACGGCGAGTCCGACAAACAGCACCATCCATCGGCGCATCGTCATCTCCTTGGTCCGGTCCGCCGGAACGTCGTTGCACCGTAAACTCTAACGAAGGCCCGTGTCACCGGACCAGGGTTCTGCCCCTGCGCACCGAGCTGGCGAGTAGGCACCCCCACCGGGAACGCCACTCCTTCCAGCGAGGCGTTCTCGCAAGGTTAGGAGTCAACTGAACCAGGGGGCAGACCCTTCAGCCAGAAGGGAATAGCCAAACCACCCCTCCCCCCGACCTGCCGAGGTTGGGGCTGTGGTGGCGCCGAAAGGGCAGGTCGGGGGGAGGGGTGGTTGCGTGGGAGGGGCTGGGGGGGGTGACGTTCCCCTCTAGGCTGAAGGATTCAAGGGGACGGGTCGCCGTGGACAGGTCCGACCGCAGTCTGTTTGTATGACTCACCGTGAGCCAAGACGGGGGATCACGGCGGGATCGACAAGCGGCGGAGCAGCTTGAGCCTGGCGAATCCATCATCGCAGCGGCGACCTTCAACACGGGATCGATCGAACGGGCGGCGCTCTCGGGTGTTAGCGCACGAATCGTCAGGCTTGTCGTCACCGATAGCCGGGTAATGCTCTTTGCCACCAGCGATCTGGCCTTCAACCTCAACCTGGGCAAACTCCTCCGTTCGATTCCCTTAGCCGAGATCGTTACCGTCGAATCTTCAACAGGCCGCATGATCGGATTCAAAGGGCTGAAACTCGGCATCACGCTTAGCGATGGCTCCGTGCTCCCATTCGAAGCGTCTGGCCTCACGTTTGCGAGTGCCAAGAAGCTCGCACCACTTCTCGAAGCGACTGTGGCGTCACACAAAGGCGCGGAACGCCCACCTGAAACGCAGGGCAGCGCCGAATAGGCAACCGGCCGGGGACACTAGGGACCGCTGCTGCCGCGAACGCCACGTGGGTGGATCACGAGATGGGCGTCCGATAGTGCCGGTGTACTGGGGCAGTGGCCCTAGGGTGTCCGGATGACGGCGGCGAGTGGTGAGCACCGACGATTCGCTCATTACCGCCTTTACCTTCCATGGATCGTTGCAGCCGCCTTCACGGTTAGCGGGGTAGTCCATCTGGCCCACCCGGCCACCTTCACGCCGATCGTCCCCCACTTCCTGCCTTTACCGAACGAACTCGTCTACGCGAGCGGGGTGGCTGAACTCATCTGTGCCGTTGGGCTATGGCGCCGGGACCGTTGGGCGGGGATTGCCGCCGCGGTGCTTTTAGTGATCATCTGGCCGGCCAACCTGCAGGCCGCCTTAACCGCCCAGCAGGGCGACGATATGGCGACGAAGCTGCTCGACTGGAGCCGACTCCCTTTGCAGATCCTTCTCATCTGGTTTGCCCTTCAATCAGGACGAGGCCCGACCGCGAAAGCTCCACACTCGTGAAAGGCCAAGAGACTCTCGGGGCGAGGCGATCCCATGTCTGGGAGCGAGGCATCGCGCAGAGACCGGGGCGCCACCGGAAACGGGGAGGGGGAATGGCGGGGGCAGCGGCTACGAACGGAGAAAGGCGTCGCAGGACCGAGCTTTCCCTTGTGCCCTACCATTTATCGCTGTGGGTGGCATGGATCTGTATGCGGAACTCACCCGGATCCGACGTCTGAGGGCTACCGGCCAGTACCGGCGCGCCCAACGCCGTTGTCTCGCCGCGCTGGAGCAGTTTCCCGACAATCCGCGGCTGCGTGCCACGAAGGTGAGCCTCGATGCCTACCTTGGCAGCACGACCTTCGCCGAGGCCGAGCACGTGCTACGCGAGATGGCCGACCGTCATCCTGACGACGTGCGTTTGGCGATGCAACCGATGGAAATGGTCATCAAACAGGGACGCCTCGCCGACGCTGTGGTCGAGGCCCGTGAGCTCACTGAGCGGTTCGCCGGCGACCCCTACGCAGAACTCGCGTTAGCCGGCTATATCCACGCCAACCCGGAGACTGAGGAGGAGGCCTGGGCCCTCTTCCGACGGACGTTGACCACGCTCTCTGCTGCTACCCCATGCCACCGCACCGCGGCATATCGGCTCGCTCGCAAGTACGAGCCTTCGCTCGCACCCGAGGTGCTGCGAGGAGCCAGCTCGCTTGAGCAGGCAGCCATCCGGACTCGCGCCCTCGGCTACACCACGCTGTCACTCGGGTTCCTCGTTCTCATGATCGGCGCGGTCGCCCTCCGTGCCGACCGCGTTCTTTGGGTTGGTGTTCTACTGGCGTGCCTGGCCGTATCGCTGGGCGTGTGGATGATCGTCTGCAATCAGATGGTGTGCTGCACCCGTTGCCGGAACGCGTGGCTAGCGGACCTCGCACTGCTCGGGTTCCTTTTTCTGCTGGCACCCGGAGATCCGTGGTGGTTCTGGGTCCTCGTTGGGATCGTGTACGCGATTGTCTTTGTCGTTGGTCTACGTGTGAGGACGATCTTGGGGTCCCGCAAGCCCGGCACCGGACGGCGGAGAGCGACGGCCGGGACGCGGGAAGATCTTCCTTCCGGCTAAACACTCGCCGCACGGGGGTTCCCCTGAGCGCTCTTGCGTTCGAGCGGAGGCCGCGGGACGGACCTACGGCTGGCAAGAGCCGTCGCGAGAGGCCCCGCTGTCTGAGCCATCCTAGCTCTCAGCGGGGCTCACGCGAGAGGCGTTCGGGGGGTCGAGGGAAGCCTGACGGGGCCTGCGGGAGGTTGACGTCAGCCTTTGAGTTTGTTCACTGCCTCACGTGTCAGTTGAGTGAAGGTGCCGGATTCGGACGATCCAAGGTCAACGAAGATGGTGGTGCCGACCAGCTCTCCTTGCCGCAAGATGTCGATGTCCATGAACAGAGGAATACCTTGGAACGTGAAGCGGAAGGCATAGGCGCGGCTCTCGTTTCCGACCTTGGGCACAGATAGACCCGTCATGTGACCGTGCAGAGTCAGACCCTGTGTCGTAAACGAGATCGATGAGCAGCCGGCCAGTGCCTTTGTCGCTCGCGCGTAGTAGAGATGGGCGTCATCTCCGCCGGCAACTACTCCTTCCAGGAAGACGGGAGCTGAGCCATCTTGCCAGAACTCAACATCGGCCCTCGTCAGGTTTGGCCTCAAGTGCTCGTATGCCGAAAGACACGACGGCGTTGGGCCGTTCCCGTTGCTAGAGGAATTGTCGATCGACCAGCCGCTGGGTAGGTCTGAGACCGTCAACAGCAGGGATCGAAGCTTGGCCTTGCTATAGGTGGTTGCCGCGCTGACTGAGCCCGTCGTTATGGAGCTTGCAAGCAGAACGGCTGCTAATCCGACGCACCCCTTCGACACCCAAGCGAACGGCGTAGCCCGCCAGAGCGCAGGGTCGTAGCTCACGCCGTCGAGCCTAGATGGCGACCGGCGTTCGCCCTCAGGGGGCCTCCTGCGCGAGGCGCGGGAGGGATGGCGATACCTCTGATCGACATTCCTGCGGCGTAGAGGTACGCCGTGCCCGGTTGCCCGAAGTTGGGGTATGGAGCTCGAGTCAGGACGACATGTTCCGCCGGAGGAGAGTCAAGCTGTAGACGCTCACCGTCGCACCGCTCGGACTCCAGACCCTGATCTCGAGCACCTGGCCGGTTGGTGGGGGCACGGCGCGGATCCTGAAGGGGCCCCAACCGTGGTAGCCGCCTGTCGCCGCGTAATCGGTCGACACGTCCACGGGGAGCAGGACCTCGTGTTCGCCCTGGGAGGGCACCAGGTCCTGCCGGGCCAGCGGGACGTTGGCGTTGTCGTCCCAGACCTCGACGTCGACCGGTGACGAGGTCGACAGCGACACGCCGACCTCATAGGTGCCGAGGGGACGTACCCAGTAGTCCCCCGACACGACGTAGCCCTCCCGGCCGTTGGACGACACCCGCCAGTCCGCGGCCGGTCCGGCGAGCTCCGCCACCCCGGCCGGTCCGACGGACGACCAGGCCGAGATGGTGGGTGGCGCATCGGAGATGCCCACGCTCCTCACCGACGGCGGACGGGTCCAGCGAAAGGCCCAGATGCCGTTGGCGTAGACCACCGGTACGGCGTGCATCGGGCCGGCCAGCTGGTAGATGAGACCCATGCTGGCATCGACCGGCAGGGTCTCGATGCCGACGTTGGGTGCGACTACGAACCACACCGTCTTCCCGAAGACCGGGAAGTCCGCCCCGTTCAGCACGTCGAGCACGTTCGGGCGGTCGGCGAACCTACCGGCGACGCCCTGGGAGATGAGCAACTCGTCGCCCTGCGGGATCTCCCGTTGGACCTGGGCCAACGTCGCCGCTTGGGCCGACGTGATCCGCAACCACGACGACTTGATAGGCGGGATCCAGATGCTCGCCCAAAAGACGGCCATCGCGACCACGACGGCGGTGACGGTCGCCGCTGCGTACGGGCGCCACCTGGCCACGGGTCGACGGATCGCCGTCGGCATGCGTGGTGGTGGTGGCGGTGCGGCGACCTGATCGTTGAGCGCCCCCGCTGCGCTCACCACCACGGGCTGATGGCCGTTGGGCATGGGGACGGGGGCGGTCCGATTGTCCACCAGCCGTCGGTAGGGCGAGCCGGTGACGAGCCAGACGACGAGGATGATGAAGCCGACCGAGCCGAACAGGTAGATAGGTGCCGACTGGAAGCCGGGGACCGAGTACACCTGGCCGCCGAGCGCGCTCAGGTTGTTGGCGAGGAGGACGACGAGCGGCACGCCGATGGTCCACGGGGTGAATATGCCGACGACGCCCGTCGGCGCCAGGTTGGCGAACACGTTCAACCGGTGGTGCCAGAGCGAGCCGGCCACTCGCCCGGGGTGCTCGAGCATCGCCTTGATCAGACCGACGAGAGACAGCTTGGCCGGCGGCATCGCCCCCTTGGGCACGGCCAGGTACCCGTAGCCGGCGGCGAGCGTCGATCCCTTGTTCCCCCCGATGAGCGCGATGAGCGCGAGCCACACCACACCGGCGCCGATGAGCGAGCCACCGTGGCGCAGGAGCACCTTGCGCTTCTCCGTGTCGAGCGCGGCCACGAGGAGGGCGCTGAGCCCGAGTCCCGCGACCCAGGTGGCCGAGACGTCCCCCCAGGCAAGGGTCAAGATCACCCAGATCCACCCCCGCCGGTAGCGGGCCTGGCTGAAGTCGAGGGCGGCGGCCACGATGAACGGGCAGGCGAAGATCTCCGTGTGCAGGTCCCAGGAGAGCGACCAGTAGGTCCAGGGATTGGCCACGAGGATCAGGAGCCCCGCCGCGCCGAGGGCTGTCGGCCACCAGCGGGCGGTGGCCCGCAAGCGGACGTCGTCCACCACCTTGACGATCCAGCGAAAGGCCACGACCTCGGCGGCCACCAGGGCCGCATCCTGGGCCCAGAGGACCATCAGGCCGTGCGGCGGGACCAGGTCGATCAGCGAGACCGGCCACCAGCCCACGGAGAAGTGGTCCTGCCAGAGCGGGTGGGCGACCACCGAGGAGTAGGGGTCGAGCGTCCCGTGGCTGATGAGGTAGAGGCCCTGGAGATAGGTGGTGGCGTCCCGGGTGAGGGCGAAGCGCGAGTAGAGGACCGCGCTCCAGGCCGCCACCGCCAGGAACTGCAGGCCGAAGACGGCCCACGAGACGCGTCGCGCCACCCGCAGTCCCCGGTCCTGTGCCGGGGCGGCCGCGGGGGGCGGGGGCAGCGGCGCCGTCTGGAGCGGTGGGGCGGTGATCGTGGTCACGTCAGCCACCGAACCGGATGGGGACGATCTCGGAGTAGCCGTAGGGGTAGTACTGCGAGGCGTTGACGAGGTTCGCCTCGAAGTACACCGGGTCGGTCGTGGCCTGGGTGCCCCGCACGGTGAACGTCGCCACCCCCTCAGCGTTCGTGCGGGCGATGACCGGGGTCTGCCCGACCTGGCCGTTGTTGATGACCGCCTGGCCGAAGATCAGCCCCTGCTGGCCGTAGATGATCTGCCCGAGGTACACCGGCTCACCGGCCAGGTGCACCGGCCGGTTCAGCTGGTCCAAGAGCTCGGCCCGGAGGACGACCGGCCGGCCGAGCGGGACGATCCGGTTGACGGCGTCGGGCACGAGGCTCACGTGCAGGAGCGTCGGCAGGTAGGCGTCGCTGCGGCTCACCGTGCCCGGACTGCTCGTGAAGGCCACGACCTGGAAGCCGCCGGTGATGGGCGGCTGGGCGAAGAAGTTGGGGGCGAGCAGTTCGTAGTGGGCGGCACCCCCGGCCGGCAGCAGGCTCGGTCCCCCTTGGGCCAGCCAGAAGGCCGTCAGCTGTCCCCCGCTCTCGACGGCGAACGCCGGATGGACGGGACCGTCGGAGTTGTTGGTCACCTCCACCCCCACCTGGACCACCGTGGCCAGCTGGCCGGTCGTGCGCACCGACGTGATGCGCACCGACAGCGGCGGTGAGGAGAGCAGCGCGAACAGGACGGCGATGCCGACGGCGGCCAGGCCACCCCCCACCACCCAACGCCAGTGGCGCCACGGCCGGAGCGGCCGCTCCTCCGGTGGGTCGTCGGCCGACGGACCCTCCGTTGCGGCCACTGTCCCGTGGCCGTTGGTGTGGCCGTTGCCGTTGGCCTGGCCGTTCAGGTGGAGCAGGGGCTCGGCCGGCGCCGTGCGGAACAGCGCCCCGCGTTCGATCGTGCACGCGGCCACGATGGCCGCCGGCAGCAGGGTGACGAGGTAGCTGCCGAACGAGCGGGCCGAGAAGAAGAGGACCACGGCCGGCAGGGCCACCGCCCAGACCTTCAGGGCCGGGTAGGTGACCAGGTAGACGAAGAAGAGCACGACGAAGACGACGACGAGCGTGACCGTGTAGGCGGCGAGTGAGCCGCCACCGAGGCCGAGGTAGAGGCTGAGGCCCACTAGGCCCTGTCCGGCCGGCACGGTGTGGCTGGCGATCGGCGTGAACACGCCGGTGAGCCAGGCGTGGGGGTTGGCCAGGATGAACGGGAGGTTGGGTACGAGGAACGCCAGGAGGGCGATGGCCACGTAGCCGCCGGCCACCCGCCAGCCGTCCTCGACCGTCGAGCGACGCCGGGCCTCGAGGCCCACCCCGGCCGCCAGGAACGGCAGGAGCAGCCAGGGCGTCTGCTTCACCGCCATGGCCAGACCGAGGAGGATCGGACCTCGCCAGGCGAGCGGGCCGCGGGTCGTGGCGAAGCGGTCCCAGGCGTAGACCGCGCCGACGAGGAGCGGCACGAACAGGGCGTCGGTGACGCCCCCCACCGCGTAGCCGATGTAGACGCTGAGGCTCCCGACGACGATGGCGAGGGGCCGCAGCTCCTTCGGGAGCAGCACGAACGTGAGCACGATGCCGAGGGCCCAGGCGATCACATTGACGGCCACCGCCACCTGGGTGCTCCAGCCGAGCCAGAGGAACGGCAGGTAGGCGAGGAACGAGAGGGCCGGGTAGGAGAGCGACGTCACCGGCCGCCCGTTGAGGAGGAAGGTGTAGCCGTCGGGCGAGACGTGGAATAGCGAGAAGGCAGGGGCCATCGAGTGCGTGTAGGGGTTGTGACCGTGCAGGAGGAGCTGCGCCGCGAACTGGTCGAAGGCGATCTCGTCGGTGCCGTAGGCGGGGACCGCCACCACCTGCAGGTAGCTCCAGAGGAAGAAGGCCCCGACGATGATGGCGAGCGTGGCCCAGGCGAGGGCGGTGGCCAGCCGGGGGTCCACCTCGCCCGGGTACCAGCTGGCGAGCACGGTGCCGAGGCCCCAGAGCCCGAGGACCACCACGGCCAGGCTGACCGCCGGGTAGGTGTCGACATAGCCGAAGAGCTGGAACGCCCAGAGGAGGATGGTGATCCCGGCCACCGTCCACCACACCCGGGAGGTGGTGCTGCGCACGGCCCGGGGCCGGCGGGGGTCGTCGCGCCGGTGGCGGGGCGTGCCCTGGGGCCCGAAGAACTGCTTGACCCGGGCCGCCCAGTCGGTGCCGGTGGGCGGGGCCTCGGGGGTGAAGGGTCCGACCTCCGACGTCGCAGTCGGGAGAACCACCGCGTCGAGGTCGACGGTGTCCACGGGGACCCGCCCGCTACCGAGCGGGGAACACCTGGATGTTCCCGACCGTCGGTGAGCCCACAGCGAAGTAGAGACTGCGGTCGTCGAGCGACAGCTGCACGCTCACCGAGTCGAGGGGGGCCGGCTGGGCCGCGCTCTGCTCTTGCGTGGCCACCTGCACGACGCTCACGTTGTCGGCCGAGATCGCCGACTTCAGCACGTAGAGCGTGGTGCCGCTCGAGTTGATGGCGAGGGCCCTGGGCGAGCCACCGACGGGGAAGGCCGAGCTCACGCTGCCGTTCGACAACTCGACCACCGTCACCTGGCCGCTCCGCTCCGCCGCGTACAGGAACTGCTGGTTCGGGGCGACGGCGATGGCCACGGTGTCGAGGGGCACCGGGATGGTCTCGCCCACGTGGTCGGTGCGGGCGTCGACCGTGGTGACGCTCGACGACGAGAGCGTGCCGTTCAGCACGTAGAAGGTGTTGCCGTCGGCCCCGGCGAAGAGGCCCTTGACCGGCGCTCCGAGCGCCACCGTCGTCTCGAGCGCGCCGTTGGCCCCGTTGCGCAGCTCGAGGGCGCCCGTGTCCGATCCGGCCAGACCCACCCCGAGGAGGCCGGAGGTGGACTGCGTGACCGTGGCGGCCGAGCTGGTCTCGGGGGCGACCGCCGAGACCTTGCCCGTGGTCAGGTTGAGCTGCTGGAGGGTCTTGTCCGCCGGACCGCCGGCCAGCAGCCAGAGCTGCCCGTCGGGCTGGGGCGCCGCGGTGGCCAGGATGTCGGCCGGCCCGGCGTAGGTGGCGCTGGGCCGCTCGCCCGGCGGAGCCGGGCGGACCGTGACGCCGGTGGTCGCGTTCGGCGACCCGCCGGAGCAGGCGGCGAGGAGGAGCGCGCCGACGCCGACGAGCGCGGCCGCGCCAGCCAGGCGCGCGACGCGACCTCGGTCGCCTGCCCCTGTGGGACCCGGAAGCGCGTGCTCAGGCAGTGCGCCGGCGCAGGCGCAGTCCGACCAGGACCAGCCCGCCGCAGAGGACGAGGACACCGGCCACGAGACCCTCGCCCAGGAACGGCTCGCCCGTCTGGGCGGTCGTGCCGCCGGCGATCGAGCCGGTCGACGACTGGGAGAGGGCCGCCGCGGTGGCGGCTTGGGCCACGAGGAAGTTCGGGTCGCTCGTGACGGTGAAGTTCAACGTGTGCGGCGGACTGAAGGTCGACGGGTACGGCGTCGTCGAGCCGTTCAGGTAGAGGACCGAGCTGGCGGTGATGTTGGGTCCGCTCACGCTGGCCGAGACGGCCGGGAACGTGCCGGTCACCTTGGAGCCGTTCTCGTAGAAGGCGATGCCGAACGAGACCACCACCGAGTTCCCCGAGACGCTGCCGGGCGAACTCGACGTGGCGTCGGTGATGACCAGCTGCACCGGCCCGTTGAAGGCGCTGGGCGGGACCGTCACGTTGATCGTGCTGCTCCCGACCACCCCCGAACCGCTGCCGCCGGTCGGCTGGATGGTGGTGGTCGAGACGACGGTCCCGGCCACCCCGCCGGTGCCTCCCGTCCCGCCGCCACCGGTGCCGCCCCCGTAACCGTTCCCGGCGCCGAACGCCGCTGACGATGCCAAGACGGCCGCTCCGATCCCGAGCGCCACGCCCAATACGGCGCGCGCGACGCGGGCGGCCCACAAAGGTGCCCTCTCCATGCCACTCCCCCTCCGGTGTGACAACCCCTCCAACCGGCTGACGACCATGCAACCAGCCGGCGACTTTCCCCCTGGAGGGCGAATTTACGGGCCCCGGCGGGGCAGAAGCAAGGCAGCCCCCCCTTTTGCCCTGCTCAGCGGCGGGCCATGAGGCGGCTCCACCACGCCGGATCCCGCCCGTGGGCGTGGAAGTGGTCGGGGATCTGGCGCATCACCCGGTCGACGAACCAGTTCCCTTCGCCGAAGCGGCCGTCGGCCACCTTGCTCAGCTGGGCCAGCATGTGCGCCAGGGCCTCGGCTGGGGGCTCAGGGCCGTGCTCGCGCCAGACCACCATGGGCACGTCGCAGATCTCGCAGTCGGCCACCCAACAGACGTCGTCTTCGAAGTGCCAGGTGGTGAGCCGCGCCGCCTCGCAGAGGTCACAGGCCCTGGAGACCCCGCTCACTGGGTGTAGATGTCGACGGCCGAGCCTTCGGGGATCTTGTCGCCCTCCGGCGGGTTGGTGGCGAAGACGTTGCCGTGGCTCGGGCCGTAGAGGTTGCCCTCGACGAGACCGGCGTTGGACAGCGCGACCTGCGCCTGGCTCACCGTGTCGCCCTGCATGTTCGGCACGGTCACGAGCGGCGGGCCGAGCGAGACGATCACCGTCACGGTCGTGCCGGGCACCGTCGGGGTGCCGGCCGGTGGCTGGGTCCCGATGACCTGACCGGCCGAGACGGTCGTCGAGTTGGCCTGGGTCTCGGTGGCCCCGAACCCGGCCGCCTTGAGGGCCGCCGCCGCGGCGTCGTAGCTGCTGATCGGGATGGTCGGGATCGGCACCGGGGCCGGGCCCTTCGAGGTGGCGATGATCACCACCGCCCCGTAGGGGGCCTTCGTGGTGTCGATCTTGTTGTTCCACGACCAGTTGATGACCTGACCGGGCTGGATGGTGCTCGAGTACCCCTGGGCCACGCCCGGGCACACCCCGCTCAGGTGGGCCACCGAGAGCACCCGCTGGGCGCCGGTGCAGTCGAGCCCCGAGAGGGACGGGAAGGTCTCGATCGGGAGGCCCGACGAGGTGACCACGGCGACCGTGCTCCCCTCCTTCTCCATCGTGCGCGGCGCCGGCTGCTGGCTCACGACGTGGCCCGCCGGCACCTTGATCGAGGTCGTCGTCCCGGCCTGGCGCAGCACGAAGTGGTACGGGGCGAGGGCCGCCCGGGCCTTGGCCAGGGTGAGGCCGGTCACCGAGGGCACCCGGTGGCTCGGCGTGAAGACCTTGTCCTTGGCCGCCACGAGGAGCCCGGCCACCACCGCGGCGACGAGGAGGAGCACGGCGAGCACCCAGGGCCAGCGTCGTCGCCGGCGGATCACGGTCGGCGGGGGCGGGAGCGGCTGGGCCGGGGGCGGTGGCGGCCGCGAGGCCACGACGAGGCCGGTGATCGCCGCGGTCTCGGCGAGCGGGGCCGGCGCGGCCTCGTCGATCGTGGAAGGCACCGGCGCCACGACGCCGGTCAGGTCGTCGTCCGGCCGGTCGGTCTTGAGCGGGAGCGGGGCCGGGGCGGGCAGGGCGGCGGCCAGGGCGTCGAGACGGGCGGCCAGCCCGGCCGCGTCCAGGCGGGCCCGGGCCTCGGGGGCGGCCGCCCGGGCGAGCACGTTGTCGAGCGGGCCGAGCGCCTGGTGGTGCGGGAGCGACGCGCCGATCCGGGCCATGAGCGTGCCGACCGTCGTGTCGGCCACGAACGGCACCTGGCCCGTGACCCCCTCGTAGAGCACGAGGGCGAGGGCGTAGACGTCGGCCCGCCCGTCGACCGTCTGGCCCTGGGCCTGCTCGGGCGCGGCGTAACGGGCGGTGCCGATCATCGCCCCGGCCGGCTCGGTCCACGCCGCCTCGGCCAGCGCCCGGGCCACGCCGAAGTCGGCCACCCGGACCCGTCCTTCGTCGTCGAAGAGGAGGTTGGCCGGCTTCACGTCGCGGTGCACCAGGCCCCGGGCGTGGGCGTAGGCGAGACCCTGCGCGGCCTCCGACCCGACCCGGCAGGCCTGGGACGGGCTCAGGCGGAAGCCCCGGTCGAGCAGGTCGCGGAGGCTCCCGCCGCCCAGGTACTCGAGGACGAGGTACGGGCCGTCGGTGTCCTCGCCCCAGTCGAAGACCCGGAGCACGTGGGGGTGGTTGAGCGAGGCGACCGAGCGGGCCTCGGCCCGGAACCGCTTCAGGAAGGCCTCGTCGTTGACCAGGTCGGGTTGGAGAACCTTCACCGCCACGTGGCGCTGCAAGGACACGTCGTCCGCCAAGAAGACGTGCGCGGAGGCCCCGGCGCCGAGGGCGGACACCAGCCGGTACCGCTTCCCGAGCACCCGGCCGATGGAGTCGGTGATGAGGGGCATCGAAGCGCTTTCAGGCTACTGAGGGACGCTGCGCCGCCGGTGGACCGCCAGGCACGAAGAATCTGCAGTCGACACGCAAATCATAGGCTCGGCGGGCCACAGCCCGGTTGGCCCCGGTCAGGCCGGCGGCAGCTCCCCGGTCTCGAGGAGCACCCCGAAACGGTCGGCCGCCACGATGGGCACCCCGAGCTCCTCGGCCTTGTTCAGCTTGGCCGTCCCCGGGTCCTCGCCCAGCACCACGGCGAACGTCTTCTTCGACACGGTGCCCGGGGACTTCCCGCCCCGGGCCACGATGGCCTCTTCGGCCTCCTCCCGGGTGAACCCGGGCACCGTGCCCGTGACCACGACCGACTTCCCGCTGAGCACGCCCGCCGGGGCGCCGTCACCGGCCGGTCCCTCGCCGAGAGCCCGGCGCCCGGTGGCGCCGGGCTCGAGCGTGTTCACCCCCGCCGCCACCAGACGGTCGAGCACGCCGCGGTTGGCCGGGTTGTCGAGGAACTCGGCCACGCTGTCGGCGATCACGGCACCGACCCCCTCGACCTCGGCCAGGGCGGCCGACGACGACGCCCGCAGAGCGGCCAGTGAGCCGGCGGCCCGGGCGAGGGCCCGGGCCCCGGTCGGCCCGAGGTGCCGGATCCCGAGGGCCACGAGGAGACGACTCAGCGGCCGGCCCCGCGAGACGTCGATGCCGGCGAGCAGGTTGCGCACCGAGAGCTCCCCCATGCCCTCGAGCTCGACGAGCGGCGTCGGGTCGAGCGAGTACAGGTCGGCCGGGTCGGCGATGAGACCGGCCTCGACGAGCTGCACGACCCGCTGCTCGCCGAGCCCCTCGATGTCCATCGCCGAGCGCGAGGCAAAGTGGGCGATCCGCTGCACCCGCTGGGCCGGGCAATCGATGTTCGTGCAATAGGTGTCGCTCTCCCCCTCCAGCCGCACGAGCGGGAAGCCGCACGACGGGCAGACCGTCGGGAACTTCCAGCGCCTCGGGCGGCGGGCGGGCACGCCGGGTCCGGACAGCACCGGCCCGAGCACCTCGGGGATGACGTCGCCCGCCTTGCGCACGACGACGAGGTCGCCGGGCCGCACGTCCTTCAACCGCACCTGGTCCTCGTTGTGCAACGTGGCGAGGCCGACCGTCGAGCCGCTCACGACGACCGGCTCGAGCATGGCGAACGGTGTGGCCCGGCCGGTCCGGCCGATCGAGACCATGATGCGCTCCAGCCGGGTCGTCCGCTCCTCGGGCGGGAACTTGAAGGCGATGGCCCAGCGCGGGGCCCGCGACGTCGAGCCCAGGCGCTCGTGGAGCGCGAGGTCGTCCACCTTGACCACGACGCCGTCCACCTCGTAGGCCAGGTCGTGGCGCTGCGCCATGAGCTCGTCGCAGCGGGCGAACGCGGCGGCGAGCCCCTGCACGAGTCGGGCGTCCGGGCTCACCGGGAACCCGGCGGCCCGCAGCCGCTCGAGCACCTGGCTCTGGCGTCCCGGTGGCCAACCCTTCGCCCCCCGGCGCCTTCGCGCCGCCTCCTCCGGTGCGCTGTCGTCGATCTCGCCGAGCTGGTAGGCCCAGAAGGAGAGAGGCCGGGTGGCGGTGACCTTCGGGTCTTTCTGCCGGAGCGATCCGGCCGCCGCGTTGCGCGGGTTGGCGAAGGTCTTCTCCCCCGCCGCAAGCTGGCGCTCGTTCATGGCCTCGAAGGCGGCCGTCGGGAGGTAGATCTCGCCCCGCACCTCCAAGTGGCGCGGGTAGGGTCCCGCGGCTCGGTCGAGGACCTCGGGCACGTCCTCGATCGTGGCCACGTTGGCCGTCACGTCCTCGCCCACCACGCCGTCGCCGCGGGTGGCGGCCTGGGTGAACCGCCCATCGATGTACGTGAGCGACATGGCCACCCCGTCGACCTTGGGCTCACACGTGAACTCGAGCACGTCGAGATCGACATCGGGGAGGAGACGGTGGAGGCGCTCGCCCCAGGCCTCGAGCTCCTCCTGCGTGAACGAATTGTCGAGGCTCATCATCGGCACCCGGTGGCGGACCTCGGATAAGAGCCCAGCCAATGGTCCACCGACCGTCTGGGTGGGTGAGGACGCCTCCACGAGCTCGGGATGCTCCGCTTCGAGGCGACGCAACTCGACGACGAGGCCGTCGTACTCCGCGTCGGGGATCTCGGGGCTGTCGAGGGTGAAGTAGCGCTCGTTGTGGTGCCGGATGAGACGGCGCAGTTCCTCCACTCGCTCCGCCGGCGGCTTCCTTTTGGACCGGACCATGCGCTAGTGGAACTCTGTCGCGGGCGATGACGAGCGGCTTGACACCGGGTGCCGGTACGGGCGCGCGCTGGTGGTCATCGCTCCTTCACTTCCTCGGCGCTGCGATCGCCGGGATCAACCCGGCCCGTGTACTTTAGCCAGGGGCTGTTACGCAGCCGCCGGGCCGGTCTTTCCCGCCCGGGGACCCGACCGGGAAAGACGAAGGAGACGCGCCGAGAGCTCGGGAGCTCCGGTGGCCGACGACCGAACGCGCCGGCGGCCCGGCCGAAGGCCGGGCCGCCGCTTCGCGTGTCTTTCGCCGATGGTCAGCTGTTGGCGGCGGCGATCCCCACGACCGGCTTGTTGAGGGGCATACCACCCATCGAGCCTCGGTACGCGGCGTCGCCGAAGGTGAAGACGCCCCCGTCCGAAGCCACTTCGATGTAGCCACCGCCGCTCGCTGTGGCCGTGATGCCCACGACCGGCTTGTTGAGCGGCATGCCACCCATCGACCCGAGGTACGGGGCGTCGCCGAAGTTGAAGATGCCTCCGTCGGAGGCGACCAGCCAGTAGCCCAAGCCGTCGGGGGTGGCGGCGATCCCGACCACCGGCTTGTTGAGCGGCATGCCGCCCATGGAACCGAAGTAGCCGGCGTCGCCGTAGTTGAACACGCCCCCGTCGGAGGCCACTTCGAAGTAGCCCTTGCCGTCGGGGGTGGCGGCGATGCCGACCACCGGCGAGTTGAGTGGCTTGCCCCCTTGCGAGCCGTAGTAGCCGGCGTCGCCGAACGTGAAGACGCCCCCGTCGGAGGCCACTTCGAAATATCCCTGGCCGTCGGGGGTGGCGGCGATCCCGACCATCGGCCTGAAGAGCGGCTTGCCGCCCTCAGACTGGAAGAAGCCGGCGTCGCCGTAGTTGAAGATACCCCCGTCGGAGGCCACTTCGAAGTAGCCCGCGCCGTCGGGGGTGGCGGCGATGCCGACCACCGGCGCGTTGAGTGGCTTGCCCCCTTGCGAGCCGTAGTAACCGGCGTTCCCGAAGTTGAAGATCCCCCCGTCCGAGGCCGTTTCGAAATAGCCGCGGTTGATCGCCGCCACCTCGGGCACCACCGACATCCCGTTCACGTCGTGGGGTGGTCCGGACAGGGCCAGACCGCTCGGAGCGACGGCGCCCCGGAGCGACGGGTTCGCCGTCGTGCTCCCGGACACCACCGCGAGCGACCCCGTCGTCAGGCCCGCGTTGGTGTAGTTGACGACGAGGTTCCCGCTCGCCGAGTAGTCGATCGACATGATGGGTCCCGGCATCGTGAGGGGGGTGCCGCTGCTCGTGAGGGGCGTCGATCCGGTGGCCGTGAGCAGGCCGCTGAAGAAATAGAGCGTGTCGTTGACCGCCACGGCCACGTGGTTGCCATCGGGCGCGACCGCGATGGACTGGGCCCCGTTGCCACTCATGGCCGCCGGGATGGTCGTGAGCGACCCGAGCGTGGGACTGGCCGGGTTGACAAGACTCAGCACGCCGAAACCGTTCCGGGTCACCACCACCGCCGCGTTGGCCGTAGTCGGCGAAAAGGCCATCCCGCCGTTGCCGTAGTCGTTGAAACCGTTGTAGCCGTGAGTGATATTGGTCGTGTCCGTCAACAGGCCGGCGACCGTCGCCCCAGCCGTGCCGAGTCCGGTGACCACGGCCACCGTATGGTCGGATGCGTCCATGAGCAGGCCGACGTAGTCGCCGTCACTGCCCTTCCGGTTACTGATGGTCACACCGTCGTAGGTGGTGGCGTTGGCTGAGGTGTGCGGCGCGAGGATCCAACCCGGCGCGTGCGCGTGCCCAGCCTGATTGGTCCCCGGCGCCTGCACTCGGGAGTCAACGGTCCAGCCGCTGGCGCTGTGCATCAGAGCGATCGCCCCTTGCGAGTCGGCGGTGGCCAGGCCGGCTTGACCGTCAGGCGTGATGGCCACGGCATCGGTGAACACGTTGAACATCGCGCCACCTTCCCCGGTGAACTGCGAGACGTCGACGGGCGTCCCGACGGACGGCGAAGCGCTGAGCGGGTCCTCGATCACCGGGATCATGTTGCCGGCCTCGCCCACGAGGGCCAGCGAGCCGTCAGGGGCGATGGCCGAGCCGGCGACGAACTCGGCCCCCGGTGTGAGCAGGCCCGACACCGTATTGGCGCTCGTGGGCTGGTTGGCGAAGGAGTTGACCGGCCCGGCCACGTCGACCGAGCTCGCCGAGGTCGGGACTACCGCCCCAGAGACAAGATTCGCCCCGCTCACGTTCGGATGTACGGCGGCACGCGCCCCCAGATGCGTGACCCGAGACGAGTTCTGTTCAGGACCGTTTCCCGCCGCCGCGGCCGGTCCGGCGAACAGCCCGACCGCCGCCAGCGCAAGCAGTGCTCCGCACGACTTCCAGGCCGCACCTCTCATGTTCGATCCTCCTGGGCCTTTCGTACCCGTGCGACTCTCGCCCGGCGACGACTCCGCGGACTACCGGGGGATCGGCACGCGGCGCGCTCCTGAAGCAGCGCCCATCCACCCTGCACGACACTAACCCCTCGACCTGGTGAGGGGTCCGAAGCGAGCGCAGGTAGGGCGGTTGGCGAGCCGCGCACTCAAGGAAGAGGGTCGATCCTCCTCGGGGCGGCGGCGATCCCGGCGCCGAGCACAGCGTCCGGTCGGCCCGCGTCGTAGAGCGCAACGGTCTGACCGGGGGCCACAAGGCGTTCGGCGCGGTCGAAGCGGACGGTCGGGTCGCCCGCCTCGGATTCGTAGGTGCAGCCGACCGGACGGCCGTGGGCGCTCACCTGCGCAAAGGCCTGGGACCCCGAGGCGAGCGGCTCGCCGACCCAGGTCAGCGACCCGGGGCGGAGGAACACCCGGTCGCTCGCGGCGACCTCGGGCGGAGCGACCATCACCCGCCGGCCGGGCACGTCGACCGCCACCACGTAGCGGCGCCGGCCGTCGGACCCGTGGCCCATGCCCCGGCGCTGGCCGACGGTGACGAGCTCGACCGCCTCGACCTCGCCCACCACGTCGTCGGTCACGGCATCGACGACCTTTCCCGCATGCAGATCGAGGCGCTGACCGAGGAAGCCTCGACGACCGACGGCACCGTGGATGAAACAGACGTCCTGGCTGTCCGGCTTGGCCGCCGTACGAAGCTGGCGATCCGTCGCCAGGCGACGCACCTCGCGCTTCGTCAGATGCCCGACAGGCAACAGGACCCCGGCCAGCTGTGCCTGGCCGAGCATGGACAGTACGTAGGACTGATCCTTCTGTGCATCGATCCCCCGCAGCAGCCGGTAACGCGTGGTATCGACCCCTTCCGCCGCCTCCGCCACCACCCGGGCGTGGTGACCAGTGGCCACGGCGTCGAAGCCGAGCCGCCGGGCCCGCTCGAGCAGCCGGTCGAACTTGATGTGGCGGTTGCACTCGATGCAGGGGTTGGGCGTGGCGCCCTCGGCGTGCGCCACGGTGTATGGCGCCACGACCGAGGACTCGAACTCCTCGGTCAGATTGAAGACGTGGTGGTCGAGGCCGAGCTGCTGGGCCACCCGACGGGCGTCCTCGACGTCGGCCACCGAACAGCAACCCGAGTCCGAGGGCCCGCCCCACAGCTTGAGGGTGGCCCCGACCACGTCGTGGCCGGCGTCGGTCAGGAGCGCGGCGGCGACCGAGGAGTCGACACCGCCCGACATCGCCACGAGGACCTGCATCGGAGAATTCTCGCGCCGGCCGGGTCAGCCGGCGCGCCGGACCTCCTCGCTCCCCGATCGGAGCCGGGCCACGGCGTCGGGCACCACCGAGAGCACCCGGTCCACCTCGGCCTCAGCGGTCGTTCGCCCGAGGGTGAAGCGCACCGCGCTCCGGGCGTCGTCAGCACCCACCCCCATGGCGAGGAGGACGTGGCTCGGCTCGAGGGCCCCGCTGGCGCAGGACGAACCGCCCGAGGCGCAGATCCCCGCGGCGTCGAGCACGAAGAGCAGCTCCTCCTGCTCGACGCCGTCGAAGCGGAAGTGACAGTGGCCGGGGAGGAGCGTCCGACCGGTGGCCGTGGCCACGGACCCGGGCACCCGCTCGACGAGTCCGGCCCGCAGCCGGTCCCGCAGGGCGCCCACCCGCGCCGCCTCGACCGCCTGCTCGTCCACCGCCGCCTGGAAGGCCGCCGCCAGCCCGACGATCCCCGCCACGTCGTGGGTGCCGCTGCGCAGTCCCCGCTCCTGGCCGCCGCCGAAGAGGAGCGGACGGAGAGGGGTGCCCGACCGCACCCCGAGGGCGCCAACGCCCTTGGGCCCCCCGAGCTTGTGCGCGCTCACCGAGACGAGGTCGACCCCGGCGGTGACCGCCGGGAGGTCCAGCCAGGGCGCGGCCTGGACGGCGTCGGTGTGGACGACGGCCGAGGGCGCGCTGCGCCGGACCCGGGCGACGACGTCGGCGAGCGGCTGGACCGTTCCGACCTCGTTGTTGGCCGTCATCACGCTCACGAGGGCCACCTCGTCGTCGAGGAGCCCGACCAGCCCGTCGACCAGGAGCACGCCGTCGTCGTCCACCGGGGCGAGGGCCACTCGCACGCCGGCGGCGGCGCGGGCCGACTCCAGCACCGCCGGGTGCTCAATCGACGAGCAGACGGCCGCCCTCGACCCGTCGTGCGCGGTGAGCACGCCGGCGACCGCCAGGTTGGCCGCCTCGGTGCCGCCCGACGTGAACACCACCTCGCCCGGCGAGAAACCGAGCAACGCGGCCACGACCTCCCGGGCCTCGTCGACGGCGCGGCGGGCCTCCCGGGCCAACTGGTGGCCCCCGGACGGGTTGCCGAACCGCTCGCCGAGATAGGGGGCCATGGCGGCCGCCGCCTCGGGCCGCAGCGGCGTCGTGGCGGCGTGGTCGAGGTAGGCGACCGCGACGCCGCCCTCGGTGTTCACGCGATCCACACGGTCTTGGCGTTGCAGAACTCCTTGATGCCGAGCTCCGAGAGCTCGCGGCCGTAACCCGACAGCTTGATGCCGCCGAAGGGCATCTCCGGGGTCGAGGCCACCATGGCGTTCACGAAGACCGCGCCGGCTTCGATCTCCTCGATGCACCGTCGGGCTTCGTCGTCGTCCTCGGTCCAGACGCTCGACCCGAGGCCGAAGACGGTGTCGTTGGCCACCTTGATCGCCCCGTCGAGGTCGGCCACCCGCTCGACGATGGCCACCGGACCGAAGACCTCCTCGGTGGCGATCCGCATCTCCGGCGTCACCCCCGAGACCACGGTCGGCGGGTAGTACCAACCGGGGCCGTCCGGGACCTCGCCCCCGCAGTGCACGACCACGCCCTTCGCCTTGGCGTCGTCCACCTGGGAGGTCACCTCCTCTCGCTGGGCGGCCGAGTTGAGCGGGCCCACATCGGTGGCCGGGTCGAAGGGGTCGCCCACGGCGAGACCGGCCATGGCCTCGGTGAAACGCTCGACGAACTCGTCGCCCACCGCGTCGACCACGATGAAGCGCTTGGCCGCGATGCAGGACTGTCCGTTGTTCTGGACGCGCGCCTGGGCCGCCGTCGGCACCGCCCGCTCGAGGTCGGCCGAGGCGAGGATGAGGAACGGGTCCGAGCCGCCGAGCTCGAGCACGCACTTCTTGAGCGCCTGGCCGGCCGCGGCGGCCACCGAGCGACCGGCCGCTTCGCTCCCGGTGAGGGTGACCGCGGCCACCCGGGGGTCGGCGATGACCTTGGCGATCCGGCCCGACTCGACGAGGAGCGTCGTGAACGCACCCTCCGGGAAGCCGGCCCTCCGGAAGAGGTCCTCCAGGAGGAGCGCGGTCTGGGGGACGTTGGAGGCGTGCTTCAGGAGGCCGACGTTGCCGGCCATGAGGGCCGGCGCGGCGAACCGGACGACCTGCCACATCGGGAAGTTCCAGGGCATGACGGCGAGCACCGGCCCGAGGGGCTGGTAGTGGACCCAGCTCGCCTTGGCCTTCGTGGCGACCTGCTCGTCGGCCAGCAGGTCCTCGGCCCGCTCGGCGAACCAGCGCATGGCCATGGCGCACTTGGCCACCTCGCCCTTGGCCGCGGCGAAGGTCTTGCCCATCTCGGCGGTGAGGACCCGGGCCACGTCGGGCTGCTCGGCCTCGAGCAGCTCGGCCGCCGTCACCATCAGACGGGACCGCTCGCCGAAGCTCGTCCACCGGTAGGCGGCGAAGGTCTCGGCCGCCCGGGCGAGGCGCTGCTCGACCTCCTCGTCGGTGTGGGAGTCGAAGGTCTTCACGACCTCGCCGGTCATGGGGTCCGTGGTGGCGTAGGGCATGACCTTGATTCTTACCGCCGACGACCTCGGGCCCAACCGGCTGCCGTCGCCGGGGCGGCCCGGGCGGTGCCAAGCTGACTGTCGTGAGCGAGACCGACCGCGCCGAGGACGTCCTGGCGGCCCGGGACCTCGTGGGCGGGGCCTCCCGGGTCGTCGTCCTGACCGGGGCGGGCATCTCGACCGACTCGGGCATCCCCGACTTCCGGGGCCCGAAGGGCCTCTGGACCAAGGACCCCGGGGCCGAGAAGATGGCCACCCTCCAGTACTACGTGGAGGACCCCGAGGTCCGCCGGCGGGCCTGGCGCAACCGCCTCGAGTCGCCGACGTTCTCGGCCGAGCCCAACGAGGGCCACCGGGCCCTCGTGACCCTGGAGCGCACCGGTCGGCTGCACACGATCGTGACCCAGAACATCGACGGCCTCCACCAGGAGGCCGGCACCGACCCGGCCCGCGTCGTCGAGATCCACGGCACGATGCGCGAGGCGGCCTGCCTGCGCTGCGGCGCCCGCTCACCGATGCCCGAGGTGCTCGAGCGCGTGCGGGCCGGCGAGGAGGACCCCACCTGTGCCGCCGAGGCCGGGGGCGGCGTGTGCGGCGGGATGCTCAAGTCGGCCACGATCAGCTTCGGCCAGAACCTCGTCCCCGAGGACCTGCAAAGGTCGGAGGACGCCGCCCTCGCCTGCGACCTCCTCCTCGCCGTCGGCACCAGCCTCGTCGTCTACCCGGCGGCCGGCCTCGTGCCCCTCGCCCGCCGGGGCGGGGCGGCGCTCGTGATCGTGAACGCCGAGGAGACCCCCTTCGACGACCTGGCCGACGTGGTGCTGCGCGGCTCGATCAGCGATGTGCTCCCCCGGTTGGTCGAGGTCGAACCAGTCCGGGACTGAACGAGCGCGTCCCCCCGGGGAGCGTCAGCCGGCGTCGGCCGCCGGACCGGCGCCGTTGCCCCCGGCCGACGGCTCGTCCTTGGGCTTGCGGCGGGGCTTCAGGGCGAACCACCAGATGCTCGCCATCGTGCCGACGACGCCGATCGTCGCCGCCACCGGCTTGATGAACTTGCGTGCCCCACTTTTCGCCATGGGTCCGCACCTTACCTGTCCGCCTCACCACCCGACCCAGCGGCGCCGGCTCAGATCGCCGCGAGGAGGGCGTCGAAGGGTCGACGGTCGCCCGACTCCTCGGGATGCCACTGCACGCCGAAGACGAAGCGCCGGCCGAGCAGCTCGACCGCCTCGATGACCGGTTCGACACCCGGTCCCTCGACGGAGCGGGCGCTCACCACGAGGCCCTCGGCCAGCCGGCGCACAGACTGGTGGTGCGAGCAGCACACGGTGGTCCTCGGGCCGTAGAGGGCGGCGGCGAGCGTGCCGGCTTCGGTCACCACCTCGATGTCGCCCGACCGGCCCGGCCCCGGACGGTGCCCGGTGTGGCCGACCGCGTCAGGCAGGTGCTGGTACAGCGAGCCACCGAGATAGACGTTCAGGACCTGCAGGCCGCGGCAGATGGCGAGGACGGGGAGGTCGCGGTCGAGCGCCGCGCCGAGGAGGGCCATCTCCGACTCGTCGCGCCCCGGGTCGACCGCGCCCACGTCGGGACCGGCCGTCTCGCCGTAGGCCGCGGGGTCCACGTCGCCGCCGCCGATGAGGACGAGCGCGTCGAGCACGTTGACCACGCTCTCCCCCGCCCGGTTCTCCTCGGGGGCCGAGCGCAGCGGCGGCACGAGGAGCGGGCGGGCGCCGGCCTCCGCCACGAGCTCGACGTAGGAGGCGGGGACGAGGGCGGCGGGACGGCTCCAGGGGCCGAACGTGGCCTCGGTGGCGTAGGTGGTCAACCCGACGAGCGGACCGCCCCCACTCACCGCTCGAGGATGGCCTTCTCCACCGCCCCGACGACCTCGGCCGCCGAGGCGCCGGGGGCGAGCACCGCCACGACGCCGGCCTCCTCGAGCACGGGGACGTCGCGGGCTGGCACGATGCCGCCCACGACGACCGGCGTGTCGAGGCCCCGCTCGCGGAGCGCGGCGACCACCGCCGGGGCGAGGGTCAGGTGGCCGCCCGAGTGCATCGAGAGGCCGACCACGTCGACGTCCTCCTGCAGGGCGGCGCTGGCCACCATCTCGGGCGTCTGGCGCAGCCCGAGATAGATCACCTCGAAGCCGGCGTCGCGCAGCATCCTCGCCACGACCTTCACCCCGCGGTCGTGCCCGTCGAGGCCCACCTTGGCCACGAGCACCCTCCGCCCGATCGCCCGGGCATCGACCGACGCCAGCTCCGCCACGAACAACCAGCGTACCGACGGGGCGCGGCGTGCCCCGCTCGGGCCGCCCCGAGCGTCGCCACGTAAGGTGCGGTGCGATGGCCGACCTCGAGACGCTCCGCCAGCTGATCGCCGACGGCACGGTGGACACGGTCGTGGTGGCCTTCCCCGACCTCCAGGGACGGCCGGTCGGCAAGCGGGTCACGGGAGACTTCTTCCTCCGCCACGTGGCCGACCACGGCATCGAGGCCTGCGACTACCTCCTGGCCGTCGACGTCGACATGGAGCCGCTGCCCGGCTACCGCTTCGCCAACTGGGAGACCGGCTACGGCGACCTCGGGGCCCGGCTGGACGAGAGCACGGTGCGGCTCCTCCCGTGGCTCCCCGGCTCGGCGCTCGTCCTCTGCGACGTCTTCGACGCCGACGGCGAGCCGGTGGAGGTCTCGCCCCGCCGGATGCTGCGGCGCCAAGTCGAGCGGGCGGCCGAGCGCGGCCTCGAGGTGCGCGCCGCGACCGAGCTCGAGTTCTACCTCTTCATGGACTCCTTCGCCGAGGCCGCGGCCAAGGGCTGGCGCGACCTCACCCCGCACACCGACACGATCGAGGACTACCAGCTGCTGCAGACCTCGCGCGAGGAGTACGTGCTGCGGCGGGTCAGGAACGAGATGCTCCTGGCCGGCGTCCCCGTCGAGTTCTCGAAGGGCGAGGCCGGGCGGGGCCAACACGAGGTCAACGTCACGTACGCCACGGCCCTCGAGACGGCCGACCGCCACCTCGTGCTGAAGCAGGGGGTGAAGGAGATCGCCGGCCAGGAGGGCCGGGCGGCCACGTTCATGGCCAAGTGGTCCATGCAGGAGGCCGGCTCGTCCTGTCACCTCCACACGAGCCTCTGGGACGCGGCGACCGGCGAGCCCCGGACGGCCGACCCCGACACGAAGTGGCGGCTCTCCACGGTGGCCGAGCACTTCCTCGCCGGCCAGCTGCACGCGGCCCGGCAGCTGTCGTGGTGCTTCGCCCCGTACGTCAACTCCTACCGCCGCTACGTGCCGGGCTCGTGGGCCCCGACCGCCGTCGTCTGGGGCGAGGACAACCGCACGTGCGGCTTCCGGGTGATCGGCGAGGGCCCGAGCCGGCGGGTGGAGAGCCGGGTGCCCGGGGCCGACGTCAACCCCTACGTGGCCCTGGCCGCGGCCATCGCCGCCGGCCTCTACGGCGTCGACCACGAGCTCGCGCTCGGCGACCCCTACCGGGGCAACGCCTACGAGGCGAGTGACGTGCCCCGCCTCCCGTCGACGATCGTCGAGGCGCTCGCCGAGCTCGAGCGGAGCGAGGTGGCGGCCGAGGCCTTCGGCGACGACGTCCACCACCACCTCGTCCACACGGCCCGGATGGAGTGGGACCGGGCCAACCGGGTCGTCACCGACTGGGAGCTGGCCCGCAACTTCGAACGCATCTGAGCCACCGGTCGGGCGGCGGCGCCCGGTCGGCCTCAGTCGTGGAGGATCTGGCGGCCGGTGAGCTCCTTGGGCTCGAAGATGAGGTAGCAGCTCCGTTCGCCGCCGGCCCAGGGCACGATGTCGAGGCTCCGCACCTCCTCGAGCTCGGCCTCGTCGGCCGGGGCCCGGGCGTGACCGGTGGCGAGCACGCTCCAACCCGAGTCGATCGCGTCGTCGATGTGGTCGACCTCGAAGCCCACCGGCTCGGCGTCCCGGAGGGCCTCGAAGGCGCTCGCCGAGTTGGTGCGGAACACGATGTTGTGGCCCCACATGCGGTAGTTGACCGGGAGGGCCGTCGGCCCCCGCTCGCCGTCGAAGACCACCCGGCCGACACCGCCGGGGCTGAGGCGCTGCCAGCGCTCCTTCTCGTCGAGGTCGACGAGATGTCCCCCCGCCCCCCGGGCCTCGCCGGGCGGGCGGTCACGGCCCGCCCCGAGGAGGGCGGCCACCGTCGTCTGGAGCTCGCCGGCCAGGCGGCTGAGCGACTGCGCCCGGACCTGGACGCCCGGGTCGCGTTCGAGGTGCTCCAGGTAGTCCGGCGACATGCCGACGGCGTCGGCCACCTCGTCGAGCCCGAGGCCGAGCTGGGTGCGGCGGGCGTGGACCCGTTTGCCGAGGTCGCCCGGGTCCTCGTTCGTCGGTGTCTCGTCGCTGTCGGTCATCGTCGGCTCGTCACCTGTCGCCGGGGTCGCCCCGAGCGGGCGGCCCTCTTCATCATCGCAGCCCCCGGTCGCCCGCGACACCTGCCGCGTCGGGGTCGGCGGTCTCCTCGTCGGCGGCCGTCGTCGGTCCGGCCGGCGCGGTGAGCGACCGGTTGAGCCGGCGGTGGATGTCCTTCTCGGCCCGGTAGAGGTTCACGAACTCCGCCGCCAGCTCGTCGTAGAGCGGCGCGGTCGCCTGGTCGGGCTCGTGCACGGCTTCGGTCGTCACCATGGCCGGGATCTCCGAGAGACGCACCCGGCCGAGGGCCAGGTGGCACAGGAGGCCGGCCCCTCGCACGTTGGCCAGCACGGGGTCGGCCATGCGGGCCACGCTGCGGCCCATCACGTCGGCGTGGATCTGGGCCCAGAGTGCCGACTCGGCACCGCCGCCCACGAAGGCGAGCGAGTCGAAGCGCCGGCTGCAGAACTTCTCCACCGCGTGGAGCAGCCAGCGAGAGTTGAGCGCCACGCCCTCGAACACCGCCCGCACCATGTCGGCCCGCGAGCTCGAGAGCGAGAGGTTGTGGAACCCGCCCCGGATGGTGTGGTCGTCGACCGGGGCCCGCTCCCCGTTGAGCCACGGGGTGAAGAGCACCCCGCCAGCCCCCGGCGCCACGGCGGCCGCCGTGTCGTTCAGGCGGGCGAGGGCGTCGGCCGGTGGCCCGTCGGGCCCGAAGGCCACCTCGTCGGCCAGCCAGGTGAGGCAGGCCCCGCCGGTCTCGTGCTCGTCGGCCACGAGGTAGCGGCCGGGCAGGCCCGAGGGGAGCGAGGCGATGTTGCTCCCGATGGCCGTCTTCTTGAACGGCACGTGGCAGCTGATCCACGACGAGGTGCCGATGTAGAGGTGGGCGGCGAAGTCGACGACCGCCCCCGAGCCGACGGCCGCCGAGTGGAGGTCGCCGGTGGCCGTGCTGACCGGGGTCCCCGGCCGGAGGCCGAGCTCGGCCGCCGCCGCCTCGGTCAGCCCGCCGACCACCGTGGCCGTGGGCACGAGGTCGGGGAGCGTGCGGCGCTCGAGGCCGGCCACCTTCAAGAGGCCGTCGTCGTAGTCGACCCGGTCGATGTGGCGGTTGTCGGTCACCCAGTGGACGGTGATCGAGTCGAAGGAGGCCCGGGCCGAACCGGTGAGCCGGAGGTTCAGGTAGTCCACGGGCTCGAGGAAGAGGTGGGTTTGCCGGTAGAGGTCGGGCCGTTCGTCGCGGAGCCAGAGGATGTGGCCGACGGGGTCCTTCCCCGAGAGGCTGGGTGCGCCGCCGGTCAGCCGCAGCCACCGGCTGATCTTGCGGACGTCGTAGCCCATCGCCGCCACCGCCCCGCCCACCTGGCGGCGCACCGGCCCGCTCCCCCGCGAGTCCATCCAGATGACCGCCGGCCCGAGGGGCCGCAGGTCGCCCCCGACCGCCACCGTGCCCGACCACTGGCCGGTGCAGCCGACGCCCACCACCCGGTCGACGGGCACACCGCCGTCGGCGAGGGTGCGGCGGGCCGCCGCGACGATGGCCGACCACCACTCGTCGGGGTCCTGCTCGGCCCCGCCGCCCTCGAGCAGGTGGAGGGCCACCGGCTCCTTGGCGTGGGCGGCGATGGCGCCGGTGGCCGAGACGAGGGCCACCTTGGGGCCGCCGGTGCCGAGGTCGACGGCGAGGACGAAGGCGTCGGCCGGATCGAGGTCGGGGGCCTCGCCGGGGGGCACGGGCGCCGTACTCGTCACGAGAAAGGAGCGTACGCCGGAGGCCCGGCGCGCCGAGTCCCCGGCCGAAGAAGCCGGGGACTCGGTCGTCGGTCGGGCGAGGCCCGGTTACTTGCGGAGGATGGCCTCCCCTTCGATCTCGATCTTCACCTTGTTGCCCACGACGAGGGCCCCGGTGTCCAGGGCGTACGAGAACGTCACGCCGAAGTCCCGACGGTCGATCTCGGTGGAGGCGGAGTAGGCGAACAGCTCGACCCCCTCCTGGAGCCCCGGCCCGAAGCCGAAGAACTCGAGGTCGAACACGACGGGCCTCTTGACCCCCCGGATCGTGAGGTCGGCCGCCAGTTGCCACTCGCTGTCGCTGACCCTGGTGAGCCCGGTGCTCTTTACGGTGAGCGTCGGGAAGTTCGGTACGTCCAAGAAGTCGTTCGACCGCAGGTGCTCGTCCCGCATCTCGACGCCGGTGACGATGCTCGAGGCGTCCACCTCGGCCTCCACCGAGGAGTCCTCGATGGGGTCGGCGATGACGATCGTGCCGTCGAACTTGGCGAAGTGGCCCCGGACCTTCGTGCCGACGAGGTGCCGGGCCACGAAGTTCACGCTCGTGTGGGCCTGGTCGAGGTCGTAGGTCCCGACCTTGGGCAGGGTGACGGTGGCGCTGGTGGTGGTCATGGTGTTCCTTCTCTCTTGGTGGTCTCGAGTCGGCCGGTCGGCCTCCGGCCGCCGTCCTTGGTCCAATACCCCTGCCAACTCAGAATCTAGCTAGTTTATTTCTGACTAATCAACTTCTGCTCGGACAGGGACTGGTAGGCTGGCCCCATGACCAGCCCGCGGACCGTGGCTCCGGAACGCACCCCGGCCGACCAGGCCGGATGGGACGACGAGCGGCTCCACCTCATGGGCCTCTTCATCGGGGCCCATGCCCGGCTCACCCGCGCCCTCGGGGCCGAGCTGGAGGAGCAGGCCGGCCTGCCCCTCACCTGGTTCGACGTGCTGGTCTGCCTGCGGCGGGCCCCGGAGGGTCGCCTGACGATGACCGAGCTGGCCTCCCAGGTGCTGCTCACCTCGGGCGGGGTGACGAGGCTGGTCGACCGGATCGCCGAGGCCGGCTACGTCGAGCGCCAGCAGTGCCCCTCGGACCGAAGGAGCGTCCACGTGGTCCTGACCGAGGCCGGTCGGGAGAAGCTCGACGGCAGCCTCCCGGGCCACCTCGCCGGCCTGGACGAGCACCTCTTCGGACCGCTCAGCATCGAGGAGCGCAACGAGCTGGCCCACGCCCTCACCAAGCTGGTGGGCGACGCCCCCACCTGCGGCGGCGCCGCCTAGGCCGAACCACTGAGCGGCGGCGCGGCGAGGCGCACCGGGCCGAGAGCGCAGTATCCGTAACGTACTGATGTGCCTCGAACGGACAGGGCGTCTCGCGTTCTTGCCGTCCCGTGCGAGCGCGTCTATGCCGCTCTCGTCGACCCCGAGGCACTGGCGGCATGGTTGCCGCCTGGCAACATGACCGGCGCTATCGAAAGATTCGACGCTCGTCCCGGCGGGTCGTATCGCATGGTGTTGACCTACCCGGACGCCTCGGGTCGACGGGGCAAGTCCACCCCTGACACCGACATCGTCGAAGCCCGCTTTCTCGAGCTCGTCCCCGGGGTGCGGGTGGTGTACGCCGTGGACTTCGTTGCTGACGACCCCGCCTACGGGGGCACGATGACCATGACGTGGGAAGTCACAGCGGCCGATGGCGGAACCCGCGTCGGCATCACCGCCGAGAACGTCCCCGACGTGGTCTCCGCCGAGGACCACGTCGCCGGGATGACGTCGAGTTTGTTGCAACTGGCGGCGTACCTCGAGGGTTAGGTGGTCTTCTCCACCCAGGCCCGGGCGTCGACCGCCTGCCCGTCGAGGTCGAGCGGGGTCCCCGGGCCCTTCCCCGGCCGGTCGAGGACCTCGGTGGCCAGCACCTCTTGGGCGATGACCCCGAACGAAGGGGCGAGCTCGTCCACCCCGACCAGGTGCAGCCGCACCCGGTCGGTCACCTCGAGCCCGCTCGCCTTGCGCAGGTCCTGGACCTGTCGGACCACCATCCGAACGAGACCCCGGAGGCGGAGCGGCTCGTCGATGGCCAGGTCGAGCGCCACCACCTCGCCGCCGTCGCGCGAGACGGCGAAGCCGGGCTGCCCCCGGACCCGCAGCTCGAGGTCGCCCGGCCCGAGCTCGACCGGCCCCGACGCCAGCTCCACCCACACCGACCGGCCGGCCTCGAGCTCGGCCGCCACCGCCGCCCCGTCGACGGCGGCGAGGGCCGGCTTGAGCTCGGGCCGGCGGTCCCGGAGCCTCGGGCCGAGCACCTGGTAGTTCGGGACGAGCTCGAACTCGAGCAGCCGGCCCAGCTCGCTCGTCACCTCCACCTCGTCGACGTTGAGCTCGTCGGCCACGACGTCGGCGAGGATGGCCGGGGCGCCGGGCGGCAGGAAGACGTAGGCCCGCCGCAGGGGCTGACGGACCTTCACGCCGGCCTGGCCCCGGGCGGCCCGGCCGAGCGAGGTGAGCCGGCGGGCCAAACCCATGGCCTGGTCGAGCGCGGGATCGGCCCGGGCCGGGTCGGCGGTCGGCCAGTCGGCGAGGTGCACCGAGTCGTCCTCGGCCGCCCCGCTGAGCTGGCGCCACAGGTAGTCGGCCACGAACGGGCAGAAGGGAGCGAGGAGCACCGACAGGGTGACCAGCACCTCGTGCAGGGTGGCGTAGGCGGCGAGGGAGTCACCCGGCGGGGCGTCGGGGTCGGTCCGCCAGAAGCGCCGACGGCTGCGCCGCACGTACCAGTTCGAGAGGTCGTCCACGAGGCGGGCCAGCTCGCTCGCCGCCTCGAGCGGCTCGTAGGCGTCGAGGGCCCTCGTGACCACGTCGGTGGTGGCGCTGAGGCGCGAGAGGGCCCAGCGGTCGAGGGCCGGCCGGTCGGCCGGCGGCGGGACGGCCGGGTCGGCCGGGTCGAAGGCGTCGGCCTCGGCGTACATGGTGAAGAAGTAGACGGTGTTCCAGAGCGTGAGCAGGGTGTCGCGGAGCGACGCGTCGATGGCCTGCAGGCTGGCCCGGGTGGGCGTCCACGGCGAGCCCTGGCTGAACATCCACCAGCGGAGCGGGTCGGCGCCGAGGGTGTCGAGGATCTCCCACGGATCGATGACGTTGCCGAGGGACTTCGACATCTTGCGGCCGTCGCTGTCGACGATGTGCCCGAGGCAGACCACGTGGCGATAGGGGGAGGCCCCGAAGACGAGCACGTTCACCGCGAGGAGCGAGTAGAACCAGCCCCTCGTCTGGTCGATGGCCTCGGAGATGAAGTCGGCGGGGAAGGCGAAGGCCTCGGCCGAGCCCTCCACCGCCGGGTAGCCCCGCTGGGCCGCCGGCATGGAGCCCGAGTCGAACCAGGCGTCGATCACCGGCTCGACCCGCCGGGCCTCCGGCGCGCCGGGTCCGCCCCCGCAGTCGGGGCAGGGGAACTCGACCTCGTCGATGGTGGGCCGGTGCGGGTCGAGGCCGGCCAGGTCCCGCCCGGCGAGCGCCGACAGCTCGGCCAGGGAGGCCACGCACCGGGTGTGGCCCTCCGGGCACCGCCAGATCGGGAGCGGTGTGCCCCAGTAGCGGTCGCGCGAGAGGGCCCAGTCGACGTTGTTGGCGAGCCACTCGCCGAAGCGCCCGTCGCGGATGTAGCCCGGGTGCCAGTCGACGGTGGCGTTCGCCGCCAGCAGCGCCGCCTTGTGGTCCGAGGTGGCGATGTACCAGCTGGGCTTGCCCCAGTAGATGAGCGGGGTGCCGCAGCGCCAGCAGTGCGGGTAGCTGTGGACGTAGGGGAGGCGCCGGAGGAGCAGCCCCTCGGCTTCCAGGCGGTCGTTGATGTCGGCGTTGGCCTCGCGCACCGACCGGCCGGCCAGCCACGGCACCTCGTCGGTGAAGCGCCCGTCGGGTCCGACCGGGTTGAGCGACGGGAGCCCGTTGGCCCGGCCCACCTGCCGGTCGACCTCGCCGAAGGCCGGCGCCAGGTGGACGATGCCGGTCCCCTCGTCGGTCGTCACGAAGTCGGCCGCCACCACCCGCCAGCCGTCGGCCTCCGGCGGGGCGGCCACGTCGTCGAAGGGTCGGCGGTAACGGAGCCCCACGAGGGCGCTCCCCGGCAGGCGGTGGGCCACGACGGCCGCCTCGCCGAAGACCTCGGGCACCAGGGCCTCGGCCACCACCATCCCGTCGACCACGGCGTACGTGAGCGCCGGGTCGACGGCCGCCCCGGTGTTGGAGAGGAGCGTCCACGGCGTGGTGGTCCAGACGACGAGCGCGGTGGCCGGGCCGACGGCGGCCGGGTCGGGGGCGACGAGGGGCAGGCGGACGTAGGCCGACTCGTCCTCCTCGTCGTAGTAGACGCCGGGCTGGCCGAGCTCGTGGCTGGAGAGGGGCGTCCCGCAGCGTGGGCAGTAGGGCACGACCTTCAGGTCCTCGTACAGGAGGCCCTTGTCGAAGAGCTGGCTGAGGTGCCACCAGACCGACTGGATGTAGTCCGGGTCGAGCGTCCAGTAGGCGTCGTCGAGGTCGACCCAGTAACCGATCCGCCGGGTGAGCTCGCGGAACTCGTCGACGTAGGTCGTGACCGACTCCCGGCAGAGGCGCACGAACTCGGCGATCCCGATCTCGTCTTCGATCTGCTGCTTGCCGGTGATCCCGAGGCGCTTCTCCACCTCGACCTCGACCGGCAGGCCGTGGGTGTCCCAGCCGGCCTTGCGGGCCACCTCGAAGCCCCGCATCGTGCGGAAGCGGCAGAAGAGGTCCTTGTAGACCCGGGCCCAGACGTGGTGGAGGCCCGGCCGCCCGTTGGCGGTGGGCGGGCCCTCGTAGAAGACCCACGCCTCGGCGCCCCGCCGCTGGGCGATCGAGCGCTGGAAGACCCGCCGGTCGGCCCAACGCGTCAACTCGGCCGCCTCGAGGGCGACGAAGTCGGCGTGCTCTGGGACGGAGCGGAACAACGGGTGGCTCCTCGAGTGGCCGGCACAGCGCCGGATGGCTGGACGGTGCTCGCGGCGGTCGTGGTGTCGAACCGCCTGCGCAAGACTAAAGGGTGTGGCGAGCACCACCGCCCAACCCCCCGTCGCCGTCGCGGCCGAGCCCTTCGATTCCCCCGACGCCGCCCGCCTGCTCGGCCTGGCCATGGCCGAGCTGCAGGCCCGCTACGGCCCGGGGCCGCACGATGTCCACCACGACGTCGGCGAGGACCCCGACCGGACGGACAAGCGCCACAGTCCGCTGACCGCCGAGGAGTTCGGACCGCCGGGCGGCACGTTCCTCGTGGCCCGGGTCGGGGGCCGGGCCGTGGGCTGCGTCGGGCTCCGGCAGCTCGATCCCGGGGTGGCCGAGGTGAAGCGCCTCTACGTGGAGCCCGAGCTCCGCCGCCGGGGCGTGGCCCGGGCGCTCATGGCCGAGCTCGAGCACGCAGCCCCTCTGCTCGGCCACCACCATCTCGTCTTGGAGACCGGCGGCCTCCAGCCCGAGGCGGTCGCCCTGTACCGCACGTCGGGCTGGACGCCCATCTCCTCCTACATGGGCCCGCCCCGCCACGAGCACTCCGTCTACTTCGAGAAGCGGCTCGAGGAGCGTTAGGGCGAGGTCGGGTCAGTGGGCGCCCGGCGCGGCCATCGGGTCGGCCCAGTGTCTCGCCACGAGCTGCTCGAAGAGCGCGTCGTCCACCTCTGCGAGCGACACCAAGACGGCGTCGGCCAGGGCGAACGCCGGGCGGTCGCGCTCGGCCGGCTCGGGCACCGCCACGCAGGCCATGCGGGCGGCCTTCGCCGCCAGTACGCCGGCCGGCGCGTCCTCGAAGACGAGGCAGCGGTCGGGCGCCACGTCGAGCTCGGACGCCGTCGTGAGGAAGACGCCCGGGTGCGGCTTGCCATAGGGCTCGTCCTCGGCCGAGTGCACCACGACGAACTCGTCGGCCAGGCCGAAGTGGGCGAGCACGAGGTCGATCAGCCGGTACTCGGTCGAGGAGGCCACGGCGAGGGGCAGCCCGTGGCGTCGGCAGGTGGCGAGGGCCCGGTCGACGCCCGGCTGCAGGCGCCCCTTGGCCAGGACGAGCGAGCCCACCGCGTCGACGATCTCCCGGGCCACGGTGTCGGGGTCGGGCGAAGGCCACGGGAAACGCTCGTGCCAGAACCGCGTGACCTCGCCGACGAACATCCCCTTGGTCTGCCGGCAGTCGGAGGCGGCGAGCGGCACACCGAGACCGCCGAGGATCTCCACCTCGGCCTCGTGCCACAGCGGCTCGGAGTCGACGAGGAGACCGTCCATGTCGAAGATGGACGCGGCGAACGCCGGGCCGCTCACCGCGCTGCGTCGGAGGTCGTGGGCGGGCCTTGGCTCAGGCCGGCAGTTGCGCCTCGATGGCCTCCACCACGGCCGGGTCCTGCGGGGCAACGGGCGGGCGGAAGCGGGCCACCACGTCGCCGTCGGGCGACACGAGGAACTTCTCGAAGTTCCACTGGATGTCGCCCGCCTCGCCGGCGCTGTCCTCCTTGGCCGTCAGCTCGGCGTAGATCGGGTGGCGCTGCTGGCCGTTGACGTCGATCTTCTCGAAGAGGGGGAACGACACGCCGTAGCTCGTGGAGCAGAACTCCCGGATCTCCTCGGCGGTGCCCGGCTCCTGGCCCATGAACTGGTTGCACGGGAACCCGAGCACGGCGAAACCCCGGTCCCCGTAGGTCTGCTGGAGCTCCTCGAGCCCCTCGTACTGCGGCGTGAGGCCGCACTTGGACGCCACGTTCACGAGGAGGAGGGCCTTGCCCCGGTATGACTCGAGCGAGCTGTCCTCGCCCTCGAGGGTGTGGATGTGGTAGCCGTAGATTGCCATGGCCGTAGGGTACCGGTGGACGGTCCCCGCCGCGCCGGGGGCCCCGGACGGCACGGAAGGGGATGACGTGGAGGCGGTCGTCGTCACGGGCGGGGAGCTCGAGGTGCAGACCCGACCCGACCCGGTCCCGGGGGACACCGAGCTCTTGGTGGCGGTGCGGGCGGCCGGACTGAACGGTGCCGACCTAGCCCAGCGCCGGGGGCTCTACGCCGCTCCGCCCGGGTCACCGCCCGACATCCCGGGGCTCGAGCTGGCCGGGGAGGTCGTGGCGGTCGGCCGGCAGGTGACGCGCTTCGCCGAGGGTGACCGGGTGATGGCCGTCGTCGGCGGCGGGGGCCAGGCCAGCCTGTGCACCGTCGACGAGACCCACGCGCTCCGCGTCCCGGCCGGACTGGCGTGGGCCGAGGCCGGGGGCTTCCCCGAGGTCTTCACGACGGCCTTCGACGCGCTGTGGCGCCAGGGTGAGCTCGTCATGGGCGACCGGGTCCTCGTCTCGGGCGCCGGCGGCGGCGTCGGCACGGCCGGGGTGCAGCTGGCGGCGGCGGCCGGGGCCCAGGTCGTGGCCTCGGTCCGCCATCAGGAGCACGAGCGTCCGCTGGCCGAGCTCGGGGCCACGACCGTCATCCGGGCCGGCACCGAGGGCGACCACGGGCCGTACGACGTCGTCTTGGAGCTCGTCGGCGGCCCGGGCTTCGTCGCCGCCCTCGGCGCCCTCGCCACCGGCGGGCGGGCCGTGGTCATCGGCGTGGGGGGCGGGGCCACGGTCGAGCTCAACCTGTTCACCCTCATGGGCAAGCGAGCCCGGGTGAGCGGTTCGACGCTGCGCACCCGGAGCCGGGAGGAGAAGGCGGCGGTGGCCGCCGGCGTCACCGCCCACGTGCTCCCGCTGCTCGCCGCCGGCCGGCTCACGGTGCCCGTCTGGGGCACGTTCCCGCTCGCCCAGGCGACGCAGGCCTACGACCGTTTCGCCGTCGGCGGGAAGCTCGGCAAGCTCGTCCTCGAGCCTTGACCGGGGCGCCCGGCGGCGCGCTCGTCAGCGCTCCAGCAGCTCGACCTTGTCGAACTCCCAGAAGGCCCGGAGGGCGGCGAGCTTCCCGGCACCGTTGCTGCGGTAGGTGTAGACGCCCCGCACCACGGCCACGTGCTTCCCACCGGTCAGGACCGTGCGGATGATGCCCACGTTGGCGCACTCGTTGCCGCAGAGGTACGACCGCTCGATCTCGAAGCTGATGCCGTCGTTCGTGGCGATCACGTTGTCGTAGAAGGCGGCGATGCCTTCCCGACCCCGGTGGCCCTTCGCCTCGGGGTCGAAGGGCGACGGCCCGATGGGGTCCTCGACCACGCCGTCGTCGGCGAAGAGGGCCAGCCAGGCCTCACGGTCCTTCGCCTCCACCGCGGCCATGGACCGGCGGCCCAGCTCCCTGGCGTCGGGGAAGGTGCCCCCGTTGGTGCTCACGGCTCGACGCCCCGGCGCGAGCAGACGGGTGCACCCGTCACGCTCAGCCCTACCATGCGCACCATGGCCGCCCATCCTGCCAGGCCCGATGCCGAGCCGCTCACGTCGCTCGCCAATCCCGAGGTGGCGCCGATGGGCGGCGCGGCGCTCGGCGCCGAGCAGGTGCGGGCACCTGTCGACCTCGACCTCGAGGCGATGGAGGCCGAAGCCCGCCGTCTCATCGGCGACATGGCCTACGCCTACTTCGCCGGCGGCGCCGAGGACGAGCGGCTCCTCGGCGACTGCGTGGCCGCCTGGGCCCGCTGGCAGCTGCGGCCGCGGGTCCTGACCGGGGTGTCGGAGGTCTCGACGGCCACGACCGTGCTGGGCGCGCCCGTCGCCACACCCGTGCTCGTCGCCCCGACGGCCATTCAACGCCTCGCCCACCCCGACGGCGAGGCCGCCATGGCCAAGGGCGCGGCGTCGGCCGGCACCTGCCTCGTCCTCTCTTCCCTCGCCACCTGCCCGCTCGAAGAAGTGGCGGCGACCGCGCCCGATGGGCTCCGCTGGATGCAGATCTACGTCGTGCGGGAGCGGGCACGCACCGAGGAGCTCGTCCACCGGGCGGTCGAGGCCGGTTACCGGGCCCTCGTGCTCACCGTCGACGCTCCGGTGTCGGGGGTGCGGTTGCGCGAGCTGCGCGGTGGCGTCCGTCTGCCCGACGATCTCGTCCTGCCCAACCTGACCTCGGGGAGCACGAAAGAGGCGCGGGGCGGCGGCTTCATCGCCGTCGTGACCGGCGAGTTCGAGCCGGCCCTCACCTTCGAGGACATCGGCTGGCTGCACGAGCTGTCGGGCTTGCCGGTCGTGGTGAAAGGCGTGCTCCGGGGCGACGACGCGCTCCGCTGCGTCGAGGCGGGGGCGGCCGGGGTGGTCGTCTCGAACCACGGCGCCCGCCAGCTGGACGACGCTCCCGCTACCGCCGACGTCCTCGACGAGGTGGTCGACGCGGTGGGTGGCCGGGCCGAGGTCTACGTGGACGGCGGTATCCGCCGGGCCCCCGACGTGGCCAAGGCCCTCGCCCTCGGGGCCCGGGCCGTCCTCGTCGGGCGGCCGACCCTCTGGGCCCTCGCCACCGGCGGGGCCGAAGGGGTGGCCGGCCTCGTGGGCTGGCTGACGGCCGAGCTCCGCCGGACGATGGCGCTGTGCGGGGCGTCGAGCGTGGCCGAGCTGGACCGCTCGCTCGTCCGGCGGACCCGCACCCCGTGACGACGATCGCCTCGCTCCTGGCCGCCCGGGTCGACGACGACCGGGTGGGCCTGGCCGACGCCACCTGCCGCTGGAGCTGGCGCGACGTCGTGGCCGCTTCGGCGGCGCGCGGTCGGGCCGCGGCGTCGCTTCGGCGGGCCGGGCCGTTCCACATCGGGGTGCTCCTCCCGAACGTGGCCGAGTACGCCTTCTGGCTCGGAGGGGCCGCGCTCAGCGGGGCCACCGTCGTCGGGCTCAACCCGACCCGCCGCGGCGAGCCGCTCGCCGCCGACGTCCGGGCCACCGACTGCCAACTGCTCGTGACCGACGCGGAGGGGGCGGCCCAACTCGACGGCCTCGACCACGGCGTCGACCCCGACCGGGTCCTGATCGTCGGTGACGCGCGGTACGAGCAGGCGGTGGCGGAGGCCGGCGACGACCTCGCCCTCTTCGAACGGGCGGAGGGCACGAGCGAGGAGCAGCTGTTCCTGCTGCTGTTCACGTCGGGCACCACCGGCCGTCCCAAGGCCGTCCGCTGCACCCAGGGCCGGCTGGCCCGGATCGCCGAGGCGGCCGGCCCGGGCTACGGCCTCACGGGTGACGACGTGTGCTACTGCCCGATGCCGCTCTTCCACGGCAACGCCCTCATGGTGATGTGGGGGCCGGCCCTCTTCATGGGGGCCACCTTCGCTCTCCCGACCGGTGGCCGCTTCAGCGCCTCGGGGTTCATCGACGACGTGCGGGCCCACCGGGCGACGACCTTCTCCTACGTGGGCAAGGCCATCGCCTACATCCTCGCCACGCCCGAGCGGCCCGACGACGCCGACAACCCCCTGCGCCAGGCCTTCGGGACCGAGGCCTCGGCCGGCGACCGCGAGGAGTTCGGCCGCCGGTTCGGCTGCCGGCTCTTCGAGGGCTACGGCTCGAGCGAGGGCGGGGTGGCCATCAACCTTGTGCCGGGCACACCGCCGGGCTCGCTCGGCCGACCGGTCGGCGGGGCGGACGTGGCGGTGCTCGACCCCGAGACGAAGAAGGAGTGCGCGGCGGCGGTCTTCGACGCCGGTGGTCGGCTCACGAACGCCGGAGCGGCCATCGGCGAGATCGTGAACCGCAGCGGGGCCGCCGGTTTCGAGGGCTACTACGGCGCCCCCGACGCCGACGCGCTGCGCACCCGACAGGGTTGGTACTGGACGGGGGACCTCGGGTACCGCGATGCCGAGGGCTACTTCTACTTCGCCGGCCGGGCCGGCGACTGGCTGCGAGTGGACTCGGAGAACTTCACCGCCGGACCGATCGAGCAGGTCCTCCACCGCCATCCCGACGTCGCCGTGGCCGCCGTCTACCCCGTCCCCGACACGCGCTCAGGCGACCAGGTGATGGCGGCGCTCGAGCTGCGCGACGGTGCGGTCTTCGATCCCGTGGCCTTCGCCGCGTGGCTCGCGGACCAGCCCGATCTCGGCACGAAGTGGGCCCCCCGCTTCGTCCGCATCTCGCCGTCGCTCCCCCAGACGGCCACCGGCAAGGTCACGAAGGTGGGGCTGCGGGCCGAGACCTGGCACGGGGAGGACCCCGTCTTCTGCTACGAGGGGCGGGGCCTGTCCCCCTACCGGCCGCTCGAACCGGCGGACGTGGCCCGCCTGGACGACGAGCTCGCCCGTCACCGCCGTGACGTCCCGGCCTGAACGACCGGCCCGGCCGAGCGAGGACGGCCGCCGGTGAAGGTCGGCCTCGTCGTGCTGCCCACCGACGAGTGGCCCCTCGCCGGCGAGCAGTTCGCCTTCGCCGAGCAGGCCGGATTTGCGTCGGTGTGGACCTACGACCACCTCGTGTGGGGCGGGATGCCCGACGGCCCCTGGCACGCGGCCTACCCGCTCCTCGCGGCGGCCGCCGTCGGGACGTCACGGGTGCGCCTCGGCACCCTCGTCACGTCGCCAAACTTCCGCCACCCCGTCGGGCTGGCCCGGGAGGTGATCACGCTCGACCACCTGTCGGCCGGGCGCTTCGAGCTCGGCATCGGCGCGGGCAGCGTCGGGCCCGACGCCGAGGTGCTCGGCGGTCCGACCTGGTCCGCCGCCGAACGGGCGGCGCGCTTCGCCGAGTTCGTCGAGTTGCTCGACGTCCTCCTGAGAGAGCCCGTGACCGACCGGACGGGCACGTACTACTCGGCGACACGGGCCGTCATGGTGCCGGGGTGCGTCCAGTCGCCGCGGGTCCCGTTCACCGTGGCCGCGACGGGCCGCCGGTCCCTCGACGTCGTCGCTCGCCTCGGCCACCGCTGGGTCACGACCGGCCCGACGGGGCCCGGGCCTCACGCACCGGCGGCGGTCCACGACGCGGTGGCTCGCCAGTCGGCGCTCCTCGACGAGGCCTGCGCCGCCGTCGGCCGGGACCCGGCCACGATCGGCCGGGTGCTCCTCCTCATGGCCGTCGACCACGGGCTCACGTCCCCCGAGGCCTTCGACGACCTGGCTGGCCGCTACGGCGAACTCGGCATCGGCGAGATCGTGCTCCACCACCCGCGCCAGACCGGACCTTTCGGCGGCGACATCGCGGTGTTCGAGGAGATCGCCCGCCGGCACGCTGACCCGTAGGGTGGGCCTCGGCCGAAAGGAGGCGCCCATGCTCCTCGACGGGATCAACCACGTGGCCATCATCACGAAGGACTCCGACCGGCTCCACGCCTTCTACCGGGACATCTTCGACGCCAAGGTCTTCGCCGACCGCAAGGAGGGCGACGCCGTCCGCCTCTCGTTCGTCGACGTCGGACCGGCCACTCAGCTGAATGTGTTCGAGGTGCAGGGCAACACCGAGGCCGAGCGCCAGACCCCGATGTTCGGCCGCGGCCGCATCGACCACATCGGTCTGGCCGCCGCCTCCAAGGAGGCGTTCGACACCATCCGGGACCGCCTGATCGCCTGCGGGGCGAGCGACGGCTTCGTGACGGACTTCGGCGGGGCCCTGAGCGTCTTTTTCCGCGACCCCGACGGCCTCGAGGGCGAAGTGCTCCTCCACATCCCCGGCGCCCGGCCCGAGGACCTGAAGCCGCCGGGCACCCCCGCCGCCGGTTACGAGGTGCCCGGCTGAGCCTCGCCTCGCCCGTCCCGGGGCGGCGCCTCCGGGTGGTGAGCCTCGTGCCCTCGGTGACCGAGACCCTGCTCGCCTGGGGCGTCGAACCGGTGGCCGGGACGAGGTTCTGCGAGGTGCCGGGCCTCCCCCACGTCGGCGGCACGAAGAACCCCGACGTGGGGGCGATCCAGGCGCTCTCACCGGACCTCGTCGTGATGGACGAAGAGGAGAACCGACGAGAGGACCACGACCTCCTCCGGGCGGCCGGGGTCGAGGTCCACGTCCTGGCGGTGCGGAGCCTGGACGACGTGGTCGTCCAGCTGCCCGGGCTGGCCGAGCGCGTCGGGGTCGACGTGGCCCCGATCGAGGTGCCGCCCACGCCGAGCCCCCGGCTGCGGGCCTTCGTACCGATCTGGCGGCGGCCGGTGATGGCCCTCGGTGGGCCCACCTACGGGTCGTCCCTCCTCGCCGTCCTCGGCGTGGCCAACGTGGCCGCCGGGCTCGGCCCCTACCCCGAGCTGACGCTGGCCGAGGCGGCCGAGCTCGCCCCCGACGTGGTGCTGGCGCCGAGCGAGCCGTACCCGTTCGGGCCGCGCCATGTGGCCGAGCTCTCGACGGTCGCGCCGACGATCCTCGTCGACGGCAAGGACCTCTTCTGGTGGGGTGCCCGTACGCCCGGCGCGCTCACCCGCCTACGAGAACAGCTCGACGCGACCGGCATCTGAGCGGGGTGGCCGCCGCCGACGTCCTGTCCCGTTGCGACGGGGGCCCCGGGGCGGACCGTGCCTCGCCCCGGGGCCCTCTCGTCACTAGGAACCCCCCGATCCCGACATGACCGAGCGGGCCACCGCCACCTGTCGGACCGTTGGCGCTCGAACAGGCGAACGGTAGCCCGAGAACCTCCGGGTGACAATCGGTTTGGCCACGAGACGCGGGTCGAGCGGCTCAGCTCCCGGCGTCGGCCTCCGTCTCGGTCTCCCCCTCGGCGTCCTCGGGCGACGCGTCCTTAGGATCGGCATCCTCGGGCGACGCGTCCTCGGGTGAAGTGTCCTCCGTCGCCTCCTCGGCCGGGGCTTCGTCGGTCGGCTCACCGGCCTCGTCGGTCGGCTCGTCGGTTACGTCGGCTTCGGCTTCCGCGCCGTCGTCACCGCCCTCCCCGGCCGGGGCCTCCTCGTCCTCCTCGTCCTCTTCGTCGAGCACGATGGTGGTGGCGAACTCCTCGCGGAGGTCTTCGGGCACGAGCTCGCGGGCCCGCTTGATCCGGTAGAGGACCTCCCAGACCTCGGCCGGCTCCACGTCGGGGATCAGGACGACACCGGGCCCCCGGGTCTTGGTCGAGAACACGAATTTCGTGTTGTTCTCGCCTTCTTCCATGGTGAGCTCGGTGACGGCGCTCCAGCGGGCCCAGACCCGGCGCAGGCCCATGAAGGTGCGCCCGCGGTGCAAGGCGATCTGGTCTTTCTGGAGCGTGAGCACCGCCCGGTCGCTCTTCTTCATCCGGTCGATGCCGCCGGTGTAAACACAGCCGGCGTACGTCACAGGATCCACGCTGCTCGACCTCCCCGGGGGTGCCAGCTCCCGCTGGACCAACAGTGCCCGACGTTTCGGCAGGCTACAGCGCGGGCTCGGCGGACCGGCGGTCGCCAGGGGCGACGGTCGGCTGGAGCCGCGGGCCGAGCCACCGGGCCCACCGTCCCACGTCAGTCCCGCCTCCCGAGTGTCCCGGCGGATAGCGTGGTGGCCCGATGAGCATGGGCACGAGCCAGTCGTTGCTGGACGAACGGCCGCGGCGACCGACCGGTCGCCGCGCGTCGTCGCCGGGGGGACTGGGCGACCGCGTTGGCGGCGTGAATTCGGGACGACGCCGGGCGCCAGTACAGCGCTGCGGCGGGCCAAAGGGGGCCAGATGAGTGACGTATCGCAGGGTCCAGGCTGGTGGCTGGCCAGCGACGGGAAGTGGTACCCACCCGAGGCGCAGCCCGGGCCCGCGCCGACCTCAACGGGCACGGCGGTCGACGATCCCTCGACCGGCGTCCACGCGGCCACCGGCGCCGTCATGACGACGCCCGACCCCGTCCTCGCCGACCGACCGGCCGGCTTCCAGGTCGCCCCGGACCAGGTCATGCCGCCGGCCGCGCCGGTTGCCGACACCTGGCAGCCCGAAGTCCCCGCCGAGCCCGCGCCCGCGGCAGCTGAGTCGACGCCGAGCGCCTGGCCGGTCAGCCCGGCCGCGGCGGCGCCGAGCGACTCCAAGGTGAAGGCCGCCGGCGGCTGGGTGCTCGTGCTCGGCCTGGCGGTGATCATCTGGGGGGTGGGCTTCCTGATGCCCGCCATCTACTACCTCCAGCACAGCCACTACCTGCCGAAGCTGATCTCCTACGGCGCGCTGGTGTCCTCCATCGGCATCATCATCATGGGCCTGATCACCCTCGTGATCGGCTCGATCCTGCGCCGGGACTGACGGTCGGGCGACCGGCAGCCGGCCGGACCGCCCTCAGCCGAGGAGCTCGTCGAGCGGGGTCCACGGGAGGCCGTTGGCCTCGGCCACCGACTCGTACGTGACCACGCCGTCGCTCACGTTGACCCCGTGGGCCAGCGCGGGGTCGTCGCGCACGGCCTCTCGCCAGCCGTGGCCGGCGATCTCGAGCGTGTAGGGGATCGTGGCGTTGGCGAGGGCCAGCGTCGACGTGTGCGGCACGGCGCCCGGCATGTTGGCCACGCAGTAGAAGACCGAGTCGTGCACCCGGTAGACGGGGTCCGAGTGCGTGGTCGGATGGGTGGACTCGAAGCAGCCGCCCTGGTCCACCGAGATGTCGACGAGCACCGACCCGGGTCGCATGCGGGCCACCACGTCGTCGCTCACGAGCTTGGGTGCCAGCGCCCCGACCACGAGCACGGCGCCGATCACGATATCGGCGTCGAGACAGTGCTCCTCGATGGCGTGGGCGCTCGAGGCGACGGTCTCGAGGGCGCCCCGGAAGTGCTGGTCGACCTGGCGCAGCCGCTCCAGGTTCCGGTCGAGGATGTGCACGTCGGCATGCATGCCCACGGCCAGCTGGGCACCGGCCATCCCGGCCACGCCGGCCCCGAGCACCACGACCTTGGCGCTCAGCACGCCGGGCACGCCACTCACGAGCACGCCGCGGCCGTCCCCCGGCTTCATCAGGTGGTGCGCCCCGACCAGCGGTGACATGCGGCCCGCCACCTCGCTCATCGGGGCGAGGAGCGGGAGGGAGCCGTTGTCGAGCTGGACCGTCTCGTAGGCGATGGCGGTGTTGCCGGCGGCCAGCAGCGCCTCGGTGCAGGACTTCGACGCCGCCAGGTGGAGATAGGTGAAGAGCACCTGGTCCCGGCGCAGCCCCAGCCGGTGGTACTCCTCGGGGATGGGCTCCTTCACCTTGCACACGAGGTCGGACTCCGCCCACAGCTCGTCGGGGTCGCTCACGAGCTTGGCCCCGACCCTCGTGTAGAGCTCGTCGGGGAGGGCCGAACCGATGCCGGCACCCTGCTCCAGGTGGACGGTGTGACCGGCCGAGGTGAGCTCCCGGACGCCGGCCGGCGTCATCGCCACCCGGTACTCGTCCTCCTTCAGCTCGGTGGGGATCCCGACGATCATGCGTGCGCCCTCCCGAGGGACGTCGTCAGACCTCGATGTTGCTCATCACGTGCTTGAGACGGGTGTAGTCCTCGAAGCCGTAGACGGACAGGTCCTTGCCGTAGCCCGAGCGCTTGAACCCGCCGTGGGGCATCTCGGCCACCAGGGGGATGTGCGTGTTGATCCAGACGCAGCCGAAGTCGAGGTCGCGGGCCATGCGCATGGCCCGACCGTGGTCGCGCGTCCAGACGCTCGAGGCCAGCCCGTACGGCACGCCGTTGGCCCATTCGAGCGCCTGCGCCTCGTCGTCGAACTCCTGGACCGTGATGACGGGACCGAAGACCTCCTGTTGCACCAGCTCGTCGTTCTGCTGGAGGCCGGCCACCACGGTCGGGGCGAAGCAGTAGCCCCGGTCGCCCACCTGCTCCCCGCCGGTGAGCACCCGGGCGTGCGACGGCACGCGCTCGAGGAACCCCTGCACCCGGGCCAGCTGATTGGCGTTGTTGAGCGGGCCGAAGTCGGCCCCCTCGACGTCGGGCCCACCGACGGTGGTGCTCTTCGCCGCCTCGACGAGGGCGTCGAGCAGGTCGCCGTGGACCCGGGGGGCGGCCAGCACCCGGGTGGCGGCAGTGCAGTCCTGCCCGGCGTTGAAGTAGGCGGCCCCGGCGATGCCCTCGGCCGTGGCCACGAGATCGGCGTCGTCGAAGACGATCACCGGCGCCTTGCCCCCGAGCTCCAGGTGGACCTTCTTCAGGGTGGTGGCCGCGGCACCGGCCACCTCCATGCCGGCGCGGACGCTCCCCGTCACCGACACCATGGCCGGCGTGGGGTGCTCGACGAGGGCCCGACCGCTGTCCCGGTCACCACAGATGACGTTCAGGACGCCCGGCGGGAGGTGCTCGCTCATGATCTCGGCCATGAGGAGCGTCGTGACCGGTGTGGTGTCCGAGGGCTTGAGCACCATCGTGTTGCCGGCGGCCAGGGCCGGCGCCCACTTCCAGACGGCCATCATCATCGGGTAGTTCCAGGGCGTGACGGCGGCGCAGACCCCGATGGGCTCGCGCCGGACGAAGGAGGTGTGACCGGCCATGTACTCGCCGGCCGACCGGCCCTCGAGCAGCCGGGCGGCGCCGGCGAAGAAGCGGATCTGGTCCACCATCGGAGGGATCTCCTCGGACGTGGTGAGCTCGACCGGCTTGCCCGTGTTCTTGCTCTCGGCCGCCACGAGGTCGCCCGCCCTCGCCTCGAGGGCGTCGGCGATCCGGAAGAGGGCGAGGCTGCGCTCCGAGGGGGTGGTCCGCTTCCAGCTGGCGAAGGCCTCGGCGGCCACCTGGACCGCCCGGTCGACCTCCTTCGGGCCCGAGACGGGGGCCTCGGCGTAGGCCTCCCCGGTGCTCGGATCGACCACCGGCGCCGTCGTGCCGTCGACCGCCTCGACCTCTTGGCCCCCGATGAAGTTGCGCAGACTGTCCACGACCCACTCCCGGCTCGTTCCTTGCACCGGCTGCGCCACGGACCGGCCGGCGCCCGACGTCCAAAGGATCACAGAACGGCCGGCGCCATACAAGCGATACCGGTGTGACATTCTGGTGGCGCGCCGGATCGCCTTGACTTAGGGGCCCTGCGTGACAGAATTCGTCGTCCCTTCGCCGTAGCGGCCGGCCGCCGCCTCCCGCCCGAAAGGCCACCAGCACCACGATGTCCGTCAGCTCCGACATGAACAACGGCAACCACTCGGCCGAGGCCGACGAGGCGGCCGTGCCTGAGTCGACCCTCGCCTCGGTCCCCTCCTCGCTGCTCGACGAGGCCAACCGGGCCATCATCGAGGCCCTCCAGCGGGACGGCCGGCGGCCCTACGGGGCCATCGCCGAGGAGGTCGGGCTCTCGGAGGCGGCGGTCCGCCGGCGGGTCCAGCGCCTCCGGGAGACCGGGGTCATCCAGATCGTGGCCGTGACCGATCCCCTGCAGCTGGGCTTCCACCGCCAGGCCCTGGTGGGCATCCGGGTGGAGGGCGACGTGCGGCAGGTGGCGAGCAAGCTGGCGGCGCTCGACGACGTCGACTACGTGGTCATGTGCGCCGGCTCCTTCGACCTCCTCGTCGAGGTGGTGTGCGAGGACGACCAGCATCTCCTGCAGCTGCTGAACGACAGCATCCGGTCGGTGCCCGGCGTCCGGTCCACCGAGTCCTTCGTGTACCTGAAGCTGGCCAAGCAGACCTACACCTGGGGGACCCGATGAGCGACATGGCACCGGTCAGCGGCACCGTCGGCGACAACACGCTGAGCGAGCGGGCCCACCGTCACCTCTGGATGCACTTCACGCGCCTCGGCGCCTACGGGCCCCACCACGAGGTGCCGGTCATGGTGCGCGGCGAGGGCGCCTACGTGTGGGACCAGCGGGGCAAGCGCTACCTCGACGGCCTGGCCGGCCTCTTCACGAGCCAGCTCGGCCACGGCCGGACCGAGCTGGCCGAGGCGGGGGCCAAGCAGGCGAGCGAGCTCGCCTACTTCCCGCTGTGGACCTACGCCCACCCCCGGGCCATCGAGCTGGCCGAGCGGATCGCCTCGCTCACCCCCGGCGACCTCAACCGGGTCTTCTTCACGTCGGGCGGGTCCGAGGCGGTCGAGTCGGCCTGGAAGCTGGCCCGCCAGTACTTCCGGCTGATCGGCGAGCACAACCGCTACAAGGTCATCAGCCGCAATATCGCGTACCACGGCACGACGATGGGTGCGCTCTCGATCACGAGCATCCCGGCCCTCCGCACGCCGTTCGAGCCGCTCGTGCCGGGGTCGGTCAAGGTGGCCAACACGAACTTCTACCGGGCGCCCGAGCACGGTGACGACCTCGAGGCCTTCGGCCGCTGGGCGGCGGACGAGATCGCCCGGGCCATCGAGATCGAAGGTCCCGACACCGTCGCCGCCGTCTTCCTCGAGCCGGTGCAGAACGCCGGCGGGTGCTTCCCTCCCCCGCCCGGCTACTTCGCCCGGGTCCGTGAGATCTGCGACCGCTACGGCGTGCTGATGGTCTCCGACGAGGTGATCTGCGCCTTCGGCCGGCTCGGTGAGTACTTCGCGGCCGGGCGCTACGGCTACCAGCCCGACATGATCACGGTGGCCAAAGGCCTCACGAGCGGGTACGCCCCGCTCGGGGCGATGATCGCCACCGACCGGTTGGTGGAGCCGTTCCTGCACGGCGACCGGAGCTTCACCCACGGCTTCACGTTCGCCGGGCACCCGGTCAGCTGCGCCGTGGCCCTGGCCAACCTCGACGTCTTCGAGCGCGACGGGATCCTCCCCCACGTCCGGGCCAACGAGGGCTACTTCCGACAGGCGCTCGAGACCCTCTACGAGCTCCCGATCGTGGGCGACGTCCGGGGCGACGGGTACTTCTACGGGATCGAGCTCGTGAAGGACAAGGGGACGAAGGAGTCCTTCGACGAGGCCGAGAGCGAGAACCTGCTGCGAGGCTTCCTCTCCGGTGCCCTCTTCGAGGCCGGCCTCATCTGCCGGGCCGACGACCGCGGCGACCCCGTCGTCCAGCTCTCGCCTCCGCTCATCTGCGGCCAGGACGAGATCGACATCATGGTGCAGATCATCCGGGACGTCCTCACCGAGGCGTGGCGACGGGTCTGACCCCGGGCGCCGGTCCCTACCGGCGCCTGTCGCTCTGGTGGGACGGCCTGGAGGGACCGGTCACCTACCGGTCCTCCCTCCCCGGCGACCTCGACGTCGACGTGGCCGTCGTGGGCGGCGGCTACACCGGTCTTTGGACCGCCCGTTCGCTCGCCCTCGCCCAACCCGACCTGCGGATAGCGGTCTTCGAGCGAGAGGTCGCGGGGTTCGGCGCCTCGGGGCGCAACGGCGGCTGGTGCAGCGCCCTCTTTGCCGCCTCCGACGAGCGGCTCCGCCGGGAACACGGGGCGCCGGCCGCCACCGCCCTCCGCCGGGTCATGGAGGACACCGTCGACGAGGTCGGCCGGGCGGCCGAGGCCGAGGGCATCGACTGCCGCTTCGCCAAGGGGGGCACGGTCGTCGCCGCCCGCAACCCGGCGCAGGTGATCCGGGGCCGTCAGCGGGTCGAGGCGGCCCGGGCCCACGGGGCCGCCGAGGACGACCTGCGCTGGCTCGAGGCCGACGAGGCGCAGCAGGTCATGGGGGCCGAAGGGGTCCTCGGCGCCACCTACACGCCCCACTGTGCGGCGATCGACCCGGCCCGACTGGTCCGGGGGCTGGCCGACGCGGTGGAGCGCCGGGGGGTGGCCCTCTACGAGCGCACGACGGCGCTCGCCGTCGAGCCGGGCGGCCCGGGCCGTCGGCCGGTCGTCCGTACGGACCACGGCTCGGTACGGGCCGACGTCGTCGTGCGGGCCCTCGAGGGCTTCACCCCGGACCTACCGGGTGAGCAGCGCACGCTCGTCCCCATCTATTCGCTCATGCTCGCCACCGAACCCCTCCCCGAGTCGTTCTGGGCCGAGGCCGGGCTGGCCCGTCGGGAGACGTTCGCCGACTATCGCCACCTCATCATCTACGGCCAGCGCACGGCCGACGGCCGGCTGGCCTTCGGCGGCCGGGGGGCGCCCTACCACTACGGCTCGGACATCGGCCGTCGCCACGACCTTTCGACGAGGATCCACCGCGACGTCCACCGGGCGCTCGTCGAACTGTTCCCGGCGCTCGCCGAGGCCGAGATCACGCACCGCTGGGGCGGGCCGATCGGCGTGCCCCGGGACTGGTACCCGTCGGTGGGCCTCGACCGCCCGACCGGGCTCGCCTGGGGCGGCGGGTACGTGGGTGACGGCGTGGCCACCTCGAACCTCGCCGGTCGGACCCTCGCCGACCTCATCTTGGGTCGGGACAGCGAGCTCGTCGCCCTGCCCTGGGTGGGCCACCGGTGGCCGCGCTGGGAGCCCGAGCCCCTGCGGTGGCTCGGCGTGAACGCGGCGCTCCACGCCATGGCCCTCGCCGACCGGAGCGAGACCCGCCGTGGCCGGCCGAGCGCGATGGCCGGGCGAATGGAGCGGCTGCTCGGCGGCTGAGGCGGCGCCGGCCCGCACCCCAACAGCCCAAGGCCGTCGATACCCTGGGGTCGGGCGCCGGCCGTCGGGGAACGGCCGGGCGGCGTCCGAGTGCCGGGGTGAGGGGCCCCGGACAGACGGAGGGGAACAGCTGGTGCGGAGGGGCGCGCTCGACGCGCGGCGCCCATCGTCGGGCGAGACCGACGATGGGCTCGAGGAGGGGGCCGACAGCGGCTTCACGCTGATCGAGCTCATGGTGGTGCTCCTCATCATGGCCATCCTCATGGCCATCGCCATCCCGACCTTCCTCGGCGTGCGGTCGGGGGCAGAGGACCGCTCGGCCCAGTCGGACCTCACGAACGCCGTCATCGGTCTGAAGGCCCTCTTCGTGACCGACGGGAAGTTCGCCACCAACCCGAGCCTGGTCGCCGAGCTGCAGGGTTCCGAGCCCGAGCTGAACTTCGTCGCGGTCAACACCGTCACCACCTCGCCCGCCCACGCCATCTCCATCCAGATCAGCATCGACGGGAACATGGTGGTGGTGGCCGACGAGTCGGCCGACGCTCGGTGCTGGTACGCCGAGGTCAACGAGGAGCTGATCACACCGCCGCTCCCGGCTGCCCCCTTCTACGCCACGACCGCGCTCGGCGTGTCGTACGCCGGCACGCAGAAGGGCCTCGCGGGTGTGAGCTTGTGCGGGGTGCAGGACAACTACATCAGGACCGGTCCCGGCCCCACGAGCATCTTCTCGGGCTGGGGCGCGACCTACCCCAGCTGACGGCGCACCCGACGGCCCTCGTCCCGACAGGTAGGGTCGGCGGCCGTGGCCGGAGGGGACCGACGCTTCCACCGACGCGACGTGCTCCGTGCCGCGCTCGCCGCCGGGACGGCGGCCGGTGTGGCGTCGGTCGCCGGTCAGTTCCCGGCCGGCGCGGCGTCGACGAAGGCCCTCGGGGCCGGCCCGGGCGGCGCCGTCCTCCCGCCCGACACCCTCCCCCACCCGGCCCTCCCGGCCGGGACCGACACGCTGCCGCAGATCGAGCACATCGTCGTGCTCATGATGGAGAACCACTCCTTCGACGACCACCTCGGCATGCTCGGCCGGGGCGACGGCCTCACCCCCGGACCCGGGGGCCGGCCGGTCAACTTCAACCCCGACCCGTCCGGCGGCTACGTCCGCTCGTTCCACAACCCCAACACGTGCGGCTACGCCGACTCGGGTGTCTCCCAGTCGTGGGACGCCTCCCACGTGAGCTGGGACCACGGGACCAACATGGGGTTCGTCAAGGCCTGCGGCCCGGCCACCATGGGCTACTGGACCGGCGAGGACCTGCCCTTCTACTACTCCCTCGCCAGCCAGTTCCCGATCGGGGACCGCTACTTCTGCTCGGTGATGGCCCAGACCTTCCCGAACCGGCGGTTCCTCATGGGCGCGACGGCGCTCGGCAACGTGGCCACCAACGGCACGGGCATCACGGGGGAGCCGCCCAACGGGACCATCTTCGACCGGCTCGACGCCCACGGGATCAGCTGGAAGAACTACTACCCCGACGCGCCGAGCTGCGCCCTGTTCCTGCCCGTCTACCAACGCAACCAGCACAACGGCAAGGTCGTGCACTTCGAGCAGTTCCTCGCCGACGCGGCCTCGGGGAACCTCCCGGCGTTCTCGATGATCGACCCCTACACCAACCTCTCGGAGGAGGGCGGCGACATCTCGATCGGCGAGGCCTACGCGGCGACCATGATCGAGGCCGTCCTGCACTCACCGGCGTGGGACAAGACCGCGCTCATCTGGACCTACGACGAGCACGGCGGCTGGTACGACCATGTGCCGCCCCAACCGGCCATCCCGCCCGACAACGTGCCCCCGGCGATCACCGTGCCCCCCGACCAGCCCGGGAGCTACGACATGACGGGCTTCCGGGTGCCCTTCGCCATGGTCTCGCCCTGGTCGAGGCGGGACTACGTCTCCCACCAGGTGGCCGAGCACACCTCGATCCTGAAGCTGGTCGAGACCAAGTGGAACCTGCCCGCCCTGACCTACCGGGATGCCAACGCCCACAACCTCCTCGACTACTTCGACTTCAGGGCCAGGCGTCCGCCCTTCGCCGAGCCCCCGACCCTCGCCCGGCCCCGCAACCCCTTCACCGGCCCCCTGCCGGCCGGCTCGGCCCACCTCTCGGACTTCCACCCGATCTGCTCGGCCGTGCCCACCCCGCCACCGCCGGCCGGGGCGCACCTCGCCCACCCGCCGACCGACGCCCTCGGCCTGATGGCCGAGCACCAACGCAAAGCGCTCATTGGTACTAGGTGAATTTGACGCAAACAGGCCGCTGATCTGCTCTCCCATCGATCCGACCTGGCGCTACGCTCGGGTCACGCTTCGGGGTGAGGGGCCCCGGGGGGACGGAGGGGGCAGGAGGACGTGGGCGACGGCGTGCCCGTCGCGCGCCCCGGCGCAGCGGCGGTGGCGGACGGTCGAGACGAGGGGGGCGAGGCCGGCTTCACCCTGATCGAGCTGATGGTGGTGCTGCTCATCATGGCCATCCTCATGGCCATCGCCGTCCCGACCTTCCTCGGCGTCCGGTCGGGGGCCCAGGACCGCTCGTCCCAGTCCGACGTCACGAACGCGGTGATCGCCTTGAAGGCCATCTTCGCCAACAACGCCAACTTCCCGTTCGGCGCCTCGCTCGCCAGCGAGCTCGCCGGCTCGGAGCCCGAATTGACGTTCGTCGCCACCAACACGGTCAACACCTCGCCAGCCCACCAGATCTCCTTCTCCGTGAGCCTGGACCACAACGTCGTCATGCTGGCGTCCATGTCAGCCGACGGGCGGTGCTGGTACGCCGAGGTGAACGAGGAGGCCGCCCACATCCCGGCCAACCCCCTGCCCCCCTTCGCCACGTTGAACCAGGGGGTGAGCTACGCCGGCACCCCCAAAGGTCTGAGCGGCATCACCGCGTGCGGCTCCGCCGACGCCTACGTGAGCAGCGGGCCCAACCCGTCCGCCACCTTCTCCGGCTGGGGACCCACGTACCCGACCTGAGCCGGACCCCGGTGGCCCGCGACCGACCTCGGTAGGCTGGGGCGGGTCGAGACCGATGAGGGTGGTCCAGCAATGAGCGAGCGCGAGGGGGGCGAGTCGCCGCCGACGGCCCGGCAGGAGCGGCGGCCAGGGGTGTTCCCGGCCCGCCGTCACCTGGCACCTCGGCTGCTCGTGGTCGGCGCGGTCGTCCTGGTGCTAGCGGCCCTCGCCGTCCCCCGGGCCTTCGGCACCGGCGGGAGCGGGGCGGACAGCTCGGCCCAGTCGGACCTGATGAACGCCCTGGCCTCGTTCCGGACCCTCTTCATCGACCACGGCATGTACCCGAGCACGCCGTGGGCCATCTCGGCCGTCGACGAGGGCGAGCCCGAGCTCACGCTGACGGCAAGCCTCGTGCAGTCCAACGCCACGCCGCACAACGTCTCGTTGGCGGTGAGCCCCGACGGGTCGATCATCGTCGTCGCCGACAAATCGACCGACGACCGCTGCTGGTACGCCGAGGACAACGAGGAGTCCACGCTCACCACCGGCGGCCTCCCGCTCGCCAGCGCGGTTCACGGCCTCTCCTACAACGCCACGGTCCAGGGCTACCAAGCCACCGGGTCCTGCGGCTACGCCGACAACTACCTCAACGGCAACCACATCGTCGGTTGGGGACCGTCCTTCCCCAGCTGACCGGCAGACCTCATGCCCTCAGGCGGCCCTCGGCGGCGGGAACCGGCCGGCGATGGCGGCGCTAAGCCCGGGCCGCCTCGACCTCGGGGTGGCGCGATGAGCGGAGGCCGGGCCGGTCGGGGGACCGACCGCCACGACCACCCCATCGGTCCGGCCACCGAGGGGACGAGCCGGGCCCGCCTCGGCGTCCGCCTCCTTGCCGTCGGGGCGGTGGTCGTGGTCGGGGCGGCGCTCGCCGTGCCCCGGGCCTTCGGCACCGGCGGGAGCGGGGCGGACAGCTCGGCCCAGTCGGACCTGGTCAACGCGGTGGCATCGCTCCGCACCATCTTCGTCGACCAGGGTGCCTTCCCGCGGGGGCTGTCGATCCTCTCGCAGATCGACGAGGCGGAGGCAGAGCTCTCGGTGACCAGTTGGCTCGTGACGACCGACGGCCCGCCGCACAGCGTCTCGTTGGCCGTCAGCCCCGACGGCTACATCGTCATCGTGGGTGACGAGTCGACGGACGACCGTTGCTGGTACATCGAGGACAACGAAGAGCCCTTCTACGGCACCACCGACGGGTACCCCAAGGCGACGTCGGCCCACGGGCTCTCCTACGACGGCACGCGACCGGGCGTCCAGGTGACCGGCGGCTGCGGCTACGGGGACGCCTATCTGACGACGGGCGGGAGCACCGTGGGCTGGGGACCGTCGTTCCCCAGTTGAGGGACTCCTTCCCACCCACTCCGTGATCCCTCGAGGCCGACGACCGTGCGGCGAACCCCGGATAGCCTGGGCGGCCGGTAGCTCGAGGGGGGCACAGTGAGCAGGGGCTCGGCGGGCCGAGAGGACGACGGACGGCAGGGACGGCCCGGCGCCGAACCGGTGGGCGACGAAGGAATCGCCCGGGGCGGGCTCGGCCTCCGCCTGTTGGGCGTCGGCGTGGTCGTCGTCGTCGTGGCGGCACTTGCCGTGCCCCGGGCCTTCGGGACCGGCGGCGGTGCCGGGGACAGCTCGACCCAGTCCAACCTCATGAACGCCGTCGCCTCGGCGAGGACGGTGTTCGTCGACTCGGGCGAGCAGTACAACTCAGAAGCCTTGCTGGTAAGCGAGCTCGCCCAGGGCGAGCCGGAGCTCGCGGTGACGTTCAGCCAGGTCACCTCGCAGCCGGCCAACAGCGTCGACGTGATCATGAGCCCGGACGAACGGGTCCTCCTCGCTGTCGGCCGGTCGCCCGACGGGCGGTGCTGGGACATCGAGGACAACGAGGAGCCCACGCCGAACGCCCCGGTGCCGGCGGACTGGACGCCAGAGCCGGGCGTCTCCTACGGCGCCACCCTGGTGAGCGCGGGCCCACAGGCCTCCTGCGGGGCCCAATTCCCCGACCTCCTCCCGGGAACTTTTACGGGCTGGAGCCGGTCCTGGCCCAGCTGAGGTCGGCGGACGGTGGGCGCGGGCCGTGACGCGGTGGCCGACCTCGTGGCCACCTACGCCGAGCGCATCGACGCCGGGGACTTCGAGGGGGTGGCCGACCTCCTCGCCGCGGCCGAGGTCACGTTCGAGGGCTACGACGACGTGCGGCGGGGCCGCGACGAGGTGCTCGCCCTCTACAACGCCACCACCCGCCGCTACGAGGACGGCACGCCCCGCACGAAGCACCTCGTGACCAACCTGATCGTCGAGGTCGACGAGGAAGCAGGGACGGCCGCCTCACGGTCGTACTTCACGGTCCTCCAGGCGGTGCCGGGCGAACTCGCCCTCCAGCCGATCATCGCCGGGCGTTACCGCCACCGCTTCGAGCGCGTCGACGGGGCCTGGCGCATCGTGGCCCTCCACATGCTCGTCGACCTCGTCGGCGACCTCGGGCACCACCTCCGCATCGATCTCGGCTGACCCCGACATCGTCATTGGCTACAGTCCCCCGGCGATGCCCTGCCATCACCCCCCCGCGCCGTGGTCCTCGAGCGCTTCTCGCTGAACGGCCGGGCGGCCGTCGTCACCGGGGCCGGGCGGGGCATCGGGGCGGCGAGCGCCCTCGCCCTCGCCGAGGCCGGGGCGGACGTGGTCATCGCGGCGCGCACCGAGTCCCAGCTGGCCGAGGTGGCCGAGCAGGTCGGGGCGCTCGGCCGGCGGGCCGTCACCGTCTCGGGCGACCTCTCGAAGCTCGACATCATCGCCTCGCTGGCCACGACGGCGGTCGACGCCTTCGGCCGGCTCGACGTGGTCGTGAACAACCTCGGCGGGGCCATGCCCCTGCCGTTCTTCGACACGTCCCCCAAGTTCCTGGAGGACGCCTTCCGGTTCAACGTCACCACGGCCCACGCCCTCAACCTCGCCGCGGTGCCCCACATGCTGGCCGGCGACGGCGGCGCCATCGTCAACATCGCCTCGGCGATGGGCCGGATGGCTGGTCGCGGCTTCCTCGCCTACGGCACGGTCAAGGCGGCGCTGCTCCACTACACACACCTGGCGGCCAGGGACCTCGCGCCGCGGGTGCGGGTCAACGCGGTGGCCGTGGGGTCCACAGCCACCTCGGCCCTCGACATCGTCCTCACCGACGACGCACTCCGGGCCGAGATGGAGGCGGCCACCCCGCTCCGGCGCATCGCCGACCCCGAGGAGATCGCGGCCGCCGTCCTCTACCTCGCCTCGCCGGCCAGCTCGTTCGTCACGGGCAAGGTCCTCGAGGCCGACGGCGGGACCGACGCCCCGACCCTCGACTTCGGTCTGCCCGACCTGTGACCGACCGGATGTCGCCGGCCCTCACGAGAGGAGACCACCCATGACGCTCCGCGTCGTCGAATGGAGCACCGGGAACGTCGGGCGCCACGCCATCGCCGGCATCGACGCCCGACCGGACCTCGAACTGGTCGGGCTCTTCGTCTCGAACCCCGACAAGGTCGGGCGGGACGCCGGCGAGCTGGCCGGCCTCGGGCGCGAGCTCGGGGTGACGGCCACCGACGACGCCGCCGGGCTCTTGGAGCTCGTCCCCGACTGCATCGTCTGCACCGCCATGGCCGACGACCGGCTCTTCGAGGCCCTGGCCGACCTCGAGCGCTTCCTCCGGGCGGGCTGCAACGTGGTGGCGTCGGGGCCGGTCTTCCTCCAGTACCCCTACGGGGTGGTCGACGACCTGGCGGCGCCGGTGCACCAGGCGGCGCTCGACGGCGGGGTCTCGATCTTCGTGAACGGGATCGACCCGGGCTTCGCCAACGACGTACTGCCGCTGGCCGTCACCGGCATCAGCGAGCGCATCGAAGAGGTGCGCTGCCTCGAGATCCTCAACTACAACACCTACAACCAGGCGATGGTCCTCTTCGGCATCATGGGCTTCGGCCAGCCGCTCGACGACGTGCCGTTCCTGCTCCAGCCGGGCGTGCTCACGACGGCCTGGGGCAGCGTCGTGCGCCAGATCGCCGCCGGCCTCGGCGTCGAGCTCGACGAGGTCGAGGAGTGGTACGAGCGGGTCCCGGCCGTGCGGGACCTCGAGCTCCCCGCCGGCCCGGTGGCCGCCGGCACGGCGGCGGGTCTCCACTTCGAGGTGCGGGGCAAGCGCGACGGGCGGGCCCTCGTGGTGCTGGAGCACGTCACCCGCCTCGACGACGACCTCGCCCCCGACTGGCCCCAGCCGGCCGGGGCCGGCTGCTACCGGGTGGTCGTCACCGGCGAGCCCAACTACACGGTGGACGTGCAGCTCCTCGGCACCGACGGCGACCACAACACCGCCGGGCTCAAGGCCACGGCCATGCGCCTCGTGAACGCGGTGCCGGCGGTGGTGGCCGCGCCGCCGGGCCTCGTGACCGCCCTCGACCTCCCGCTCGTCGCCGGTCGCGGGCTCGTCGTGTGAGCGATCGGGTCAGCCGTTGGCCTTGTTGAAGGCCAGCACCGCGAGCTGGTGCAACGTCGGGGTCGTGGTGCTGATCCCGTAGAGCTGGATCAGGTAGGGCCCGGACCGGCCGACGACGAGCTGGACCGGCTTCGAGTAGTTCTGGGCCGTGATGTCGAGGGCGTAGCCCGTGCTCTCGTCGCCCACCGACGGGAAGCTGAGCGGTCCGATGGTGCCGCCCACCGACGGCGTGCCGAGCACGCCGGCCAGGCTGGTGCACGACGAGAGGACCGAGTTGGCCGACTTGTAGGCGGCGGCGGCCGCGCTCGACGAGGTGAACTGCGTGATCACCTCGTTCAGCTGCACGGGGCCCGTCGTGAAGTCGGCGGTGGCCCCGGCCCGGGGCGCGCCCACGGTGTGGAGGATCTTGAGGCAGCTCCCCGAGCCCAGCCCGGTGCTGGCGCTGCCCACCGGGGTCGGCGAGCGACTGAGCTGCTGCCAGCCGGCCGGCAGGTCGCCGACGGCGAGCAGCCGGCCCTCGAGGCTGCTCACGCCGGCCGGCACCGTGGTGGTCGGGGCCGGCCGGGGCTGGTTGGCCGGCCGCGACGTGGTGGGCGTGAGGTTCTTGGCCGTGGTCGGCGGGCTGGCCGCGGGGCTCCCCGAGCAGCCGGCGAGCGTGGCCGCCCCGACGAGGGCCACGAGGGCGACGGCCAGGCCTCGTCGGGGTACGGCGGCCAGCACGGCCCGTGCCCTTCGTGTCGTGCCCAACTGCTGGAACCCCCTCGAACGTCCTTGCGGCCCTGCAACGTTAGGTGCTCGGCCGGGCCGCGACGGGTCACCCAGGCCGGCCCGTCAGCGGAAGTCCCTGGACGCGGGCACCGGGGCGCCGAGCCGGAGCGCCTCGACCCGCTCGGCGTTCAGGTTGACCGCCCCCTGCCCCAGCTCGAGGCGGCCCCGGACGAGGAGGACCGGCGCGTGGCGGGCCACGTGGCGCCACCTCGCCCAGGCGCCCCGGGAGAAGATCACGTTCACGTGGCCGGTCTCGTCCTCCAGGTTGACGAACACCGCGCCGTGGGCCGTCTCGGGGTGCTGGCGGTGGGTGACCACCCCGGCCACGAGCACCCGGCTGCCGTCGCGCTGGCCCACCAGCTGGTCGGCCGGTACCACCCCGAGGTCGACGAGGGCCGGGCGGACGAGCTCCATGGCCGTGCGCTCCGGGGCGAGGCCGAGCGCCCACAGGTCGTCGCCGACGGCCTCCATGGCCGTGGGCTCGGGCAGCTCCGGGGCCTCGGTCCCGACCACGATCCCGGGCAGGCGGTCCGGGGTGGCCTGGGCCGCCGCCCCGGCCGACCAGAGGAGGCCCCGGCGGGAGGACCGCGCCCCGCCGCCCCCGTCGAGGGCGCCCGCCGCGGCCAGGAGCTCCAGCTGGGCCCGGCTCACCCCGGCCCGGCGGACCAGGTCCTCCTGGCCCCGCCAGGGACGCCCGGCGGCGATCCGCTCGGCCACCTCCTCCCCGAGGCCCCGCACGCCGAGGAGGCCGAGCCGGAGGGCTGGCCGGTCGTCGGGCCGGTCGCCGCCCTCGAGCGAGGCGGTGGCCCGGCTCCGGTCGACGTGGGGCCGGCGGACCTCCACCCCGTGGCGCTTGGCGTCGGCCACCAGGCTCTGGGGGGACCAGAACCCCATGGGCTGCGCGTTGAGCAGGCCGGCGTAGAAGGCCGTCGGGTAGTGGAGCTTCAACCAGGCCGAGGAGTACACGAGGTGGGCGAAGGACACCGAGTGGGACTCGGGGAAGCCGAAGTTGGCGAAGGCGGCGAGCGCGCGGTGCATGGCGTCGGCCGTCTCGCCGGTGATCCCCTTCTCGGCCATGCCGGCGTAGAGGCGGGCCCGCAGCCGCTCCATGCGGGCGGCAGAGCGCTTGGCCGCCATGGCCTGACGGAGCTCGTCGGCCTCCGCCGCGCTGAACCCGGCCACGGCCACGGCCATCTCCATCAGCTGCTCCTGGAAGAGGGGGACCCCGAGCGTGCGCTTGAGGATGGGCTCCAGGAGGGGGTGCAGGTAGGTGACGGGCTCGAGCCCGCGACGCCGGCGGATGTAGGGGTTGACCGCCTGACCCTGGATGGGCCCGGGCCGGATCAGCGCCACCTCGACCACGAGGTCGTAGAAGCAGCGCGGCTCGACCCGGGGGAGGGTGGCCATCTGGGCCCGGCTCTCCACCTGGAAGACCCCGACCGTGTCGGCCCGGCACAAGAGGTCGTAGACCGCGGGCTCCTGGGGCAGCCGGCCGAGGTCGAGCTCGACCCCGTGGTGCTCGGCCACGAGGTCGACCGCCCGGTGGAGGGCGTCGAGCATGCCGAGGCCGAGGAGGTCGAACTTCACGAGCCCGATGGCCGCGCAGTCGTCCTTGTCCCACTGGAGCACCGTCCGTCCGGGCATGCGCCCCCACTCGACCGGGCACACCTCCACCACCGGCCGGTCGCAGATGACCATGCCGGCGGAGTGGATGCCGAGGTGCCGGGGACGGTCGAGCACCTCCACCGCCAGCTCGGCCACGAGCGGCGGCAGGGCACCCCCGCCGTCGGGCCCGGCCCGCGCTGCCTCGGTGGCCACCGCGGTGACGGCCGACGCCGCGCCCGGGCCGCGGTGGTGGACGTGGTCCACGCCCGAGGCCCAGGCCCCCACCTCCTCCATCGAGTAGCCGAGGGCCTTGCCGACGTCGCGGATGGCCGAGCGCGGGCGGTAGGTGATGACGTTGGCCACCTGCGCGGCGTGGCGGCGGCCGTAGCGCTCGTAGACGTACTGGATGACCTCTTCCCGGCGGCCGGACTCGATGTCCACGTCGATGTCGGGCGGCCCGTCGCGCGCCGGCGAGAGGAACCGCTCGAAGAGGAGGCCGAGGGCCACCGCGTCGACGTTGGTGACGCCGAGGGCGTAGCAGACGGCCGAGTTGGCGGCCGAGCCCCGCCCCTGGCAGTAGATGTCGAGCCGTCGGCAGACCTCGGCGATGTCCCACACCACGAGGAAGTAGCCGGCGAACCCGAGGGCGCCGATCACCGACAGCTCGTGGTCGATCTGGGCCCAGGCCCCCGGCACCCGCTCGGCCTGGCGCGGGCCGTAGCGCTCGAGGCCGCCCCGCTCCACGAGCTCGGTCAGGTAGCGCTGCTCGTCGTAGCCCTCGGGCACCACGAAGTCGGGGAGCCTCGGGGCCACGAGGCGCAGGTCGAAGGCGCAGCGCGCCCCGAGCTCTGCCGCCCCCTCGACCACCCCGGGCCAGCGGGCGAAGCGCCGGGCCTGCTCGGCCCCCGAGCGGAGGCACGCGGTGTCCGCCGGGGGCAGCCACCCCTCCAGCTCGGCCAGGGGCCGCCTGGCCCGGACGGCGGCGAGCGTGGTGGCCAACCGGTAGCCCGCCGGCGTGGCGTAGTGCACGTTGTTGGTGGCCACCGCGTCGACCCCGACCTCGGCGGCGAGCACGGCGAGGGCGTCGTTGCGGGCGGTGTCGAGCGGGTCGCCGTGGTCCCACAGCTCGACCACGACGGCCTCACGGCCGAAGACGGCCACGAGGCGCTCGAGCTCGCGCCGGGCGGCCGAGGGGCCGGCGGCCACGAGGGTGGACGGCACCGCCCCCTTGCGACACCCGGTGAGCACCTGCCAGTGGTCGCCGTGCCGGGCGGCCAGGTCCTCGAGCGTGCACACGGGCTTGCCCTTCTCGCCCCCGGTCAGGTGGGCGTCGGCGAGGGCCACCGACAGGCGGGCGTAGCCCTCGGGGTCCCGGGCGAGCACGACGAGGTGGGCGCCGACCGGGTCGGGCTCGCCCGTCCGGGGGCCGGCGGGGGCCAGCGTGAGCTCGGCCCCGAAGACCGTCGGGAGCCCGAGGACCCGGGCCGTCTCGGCGAAACGGACCACGCCGTAGAAGCCGTGGTGGTCGGTGAGGGCGAGGGCGCTGAGCCCGAGCCGGTGGGCCTCGACCACGAGCTCTTCGGGATCGCTCGCGCCGTCGAGGAAGCTGAAGTCCGAGTGGGCGTGCAGCTCGGCGTAGGGGGGGCCGGCGGGCGGGTGACGGATCATCAGTCGTAGGCCGCCTCGACCGACCAGTGGCCGCGCTCGGCGGCGAGGAGGAGCGCCCCGCCGCTGTCGAGCACCACCTGCAGGCGGGCCTGGCGCCGCCGGGTCGACCACCAGCGATCGGTGGCCGGGTAGGGACCGGCCCAGGCGCCGACATCGGCGAAGGGGCCGCCGTCCACCGAGATCCGTTGCGGCGACGCGCTGAGGAGGCCCCGGCCGGTGACCCGCACCGGCCGGTCCGCCCGGTCGACCACCTCGGCGGGGCGCGGCCGGAGGAGCACGGTGACCGGCGAGGGCGGGGGGAGCCGACCCGGCCAGGGGGCGCCGTCGGGGACGGGGGCCGAGGCGGGGTCGGCGTCCCGGCTCCCCCACGGCAGCAACCGGGCCCGCTCCGCCGGGCCCCGGCCGCCCGAGAGGCGACCGACCACGACGGCCTCGGGGCCGAGACGCTCCTGGAGGCGGGCGAGGGTGCGAGCGGCCCGGACGTCGGCGTCGGAGACCCCGCCGAAGAACCCCGCCTGGGGTGTGACGTCAGGCAGCTCGCCATCGAGGCGCCGGAGCCGGCGGGCGACCGCCGGGTCGCGCAGCCCGACGAGGTCGCCCTCCTCCCCCCGGGCCACCCGGTGGCAGGCGGCGGCGTCCGCCCCGAAGCGGGCGAGCACGTGGCGCGTGGGGAGGGCCGCGAACTGCCCGAGGGTGTGCACGCCGAGGCGCGGCAAGGTGACGGCCAGGTCGGGCCGGCCGAGCACGCCGACCGGCCACGGGGCGAGGAAGCCCGCGGTCTCCCCCGGTGCCACCACCTCGTCGGAACGGGCGGCCAGGAGGGCGGCGAAGAGCCCGTCGGCCACCCCCACGCCGACCGCCTCTTCGTCGCCCAGCACCTCGGCCACCGCCACCCGGAGCTGGGCGACGAACGAGGCCTCCCCGCCGAAGAACCGGCTGGGCCCCCGGGCGGGCAGCGTGCAGACCCCGAGCGAGGTGGTCTCCACCCAGGGGCAGAAGGCCTCCACCGCGTGGACGACCTCGAGGAAGGCGCGGGGTTCTTCGCCGCGCTCCCCCTCAGAGAGGAGCTGGGGGCAGGAGAGGGCGACCAGCCGCTCCATGGCGAGGCGTCACGCCGACCGGCCGGCGTGACCGGCGTCGAGGGGGGCGGCCGCCCCGGCGGCCGCCGGCAGCCAGACGGTGTGCCTGGTCTCCCGGCCGGCCGACCGTCGCCCGGTCACCGAGAGCTCGGCCCGGCGGCCCCGCAGATGGCCGTGGCCCGTCCCGATCCCGACCCACGTCGACCCCGTCACCGTCACGGTGAGGTCGGGGGCCTCGGGCCAGTCGGCGGCCCGGGCCCCGAGCACGACGAGCGCGCTCTTGCGCTCCTTCGCCCGCGCGCTGAGGAGGCGGCCGGCGGTCAGCCCGACGCGACCGGGTGCCCGCACGAGCACCACGTCGACCCCGTCCAGCAAGGTGGCCGCGGCCTCGGCCCAGGCGCCGCCGGGCGCGGGGACGAGCGCGAGGCGGAGGAGATCGAGGCCGAGCTCGGCCATCGCCACCACGCCGGGGTCGGCCAGGCCCACGAGCCCGCACCAGCTGCCCGAGCGCGAGGCCCCGACGAGGAGCGTGAGGGCCAGGGTGGTGGCCCCCGCGCCCGGGGCCCCCGTGACCATCGTCGTCGAACCGCGTCGCAAGGCCCGGTCGGAGAAGAGCGGGGCCAGGGGTGCGGGCAATGGGAGGAGCCGGCTGGCCGCACTCGAGACCGGCCGGGCCCGGGCGGCCAAGGCCGCGAGATCCGGCCGCTCCCGGGCCCCGTCGCGGGCCCGACCCCCCGCCCCCGACGGGGCCTGTACGAACATACGTTCGCACTATACCGAGGGGTCGTCCCGGGCGCACAGGGCGGGTGAAAGGCGCTCCGACCAGGGATTTCCTCGCTGAGAGCCCCGTCGGCCCCGTCGGCCGGTGGGGTCACGGCGACCGCCGCACCGCCTCACCTAACGTGAGCCGCCAATGGTCGCGGTCACCGCGAGACGTCGAGCCACGCACGCCGCAGCACCGCCGACCCGGTTGCCCTGGCGCTACAGCCACCACGCCGAGATCCTCGCGATCAGCTTCTCGGCCCTCTTGATCGAGATCAGTTACACGCGGATCGTCTCGTTCAAGCTCTTCTACTACTACGTGTACCTCGTCATCGGTCTCGCCCTGCTCGGCGTCGGGGCCGGCGGCGTAATGGTGGCCATCTCGAAGCGCCTCCGGGCCGCGGCCACCGAGACCGTCCTCTACTGGAGCTTCCTCCTCGGCGCGGTAGCCACCGTCGTCGCCTACATCATCATCGCCACCATCCGCATCAACACCCTGGCCGTTTGGCTCTACGGGAAGGGCTCGGCCAAGAGCCTGGTGATGCTGCTCGTCCTCTGCCTCTGCTTGTTCGTGTCCTTCGTCCCGGCCGGCGTCATCTCGGCCACGCTGTTCGGCCGCGCGCCGAAGGCCATCGGGGGCCTCTACTTCGCCGACCTCCTCGGCGCCGGCCTCGCCTGCGCCGTCGTGATCTACGTGATCAGCTCGCTCGGCGCCCCCGCCGCGGTCATGCTCGCCGTGAGCGTGATGGCCGCCGGCGCCATGTGGGTGGCCCGGCCGGCCCACCCGGCCCGCTTCGCCCTGGCCACGGTGGCCCTCGTGGTCGGGATCGTCCTCACGATCGGCCCCGGGCTCCTCCCGACCCAGCGGGTCGACAGCAGCAAGACCAAGATCGGCGTCGGCACGACCGTGGCCTCGGACTGGGGACCGGTGATCCGGGTCGACCTGGCCCGCCCGGCCGGTCGGCCCGACCAGCTGCTGCTCTACCACGACGGCATCCTCGGGGCGTCGATCCTCAAGTGGAACGGCACGAGAGCCTTCCTCGCCCGCTACCGCTTCCCGCAGGACCCCCGCTCGATCCCGTTCCGCCTCCTCGGCTCCCCGCCGAGGCAGGAGGCGGTCATCGGCGCCGCTGGTGGCCGCGAGGTGCTCGCCTCCCTCTACTACGGGGCCGGGCACGTCGACGCGGTCGAGCTCAATCCGGTGACCGTGCGCTACGTGACTACCACCTTCGCCAACTTCGACGGCCACCTGGCCCAGAACCCCCACGTCAGCTACATCAACGCCGACGGCCGGTCCTTCATGGCCCGGACGGCGAAGCACTACAACCTCATCTGGTACCCGGCACCCGACAGCTACGCCGCGACGAACGGGGCGCTCTCGAGCGCCTACGTGCTCTCGGAGAGCTACCTCTACACGACCAACGGCATCGAGTCGATGCTCCAGCACCTGCGGTCCGGTGGCCTCTTCGTCGCCCAGTTCGGCGAGGTGGACGACGTCTACTACCTACGCACGTCGCGCTTCGTGGCCACCGCCCGCCAGGCCCTCGCCGACCTGGGGGTGCACGACCCCGCCGCCGATATCATGGTGGCCACCACGCCGAGCGGGATCCTGGGCCTGCCGATCTCGACGATCCTCGTCAGCCGGGACGCCTTCACGCCGGCCGAGGTGTTCCGCTTCCTGGCCAGCATGAAGCCGGTCAGCGACAGCACCGTGCTCACGGTCGGGGGCCACGCGTCGAAGGCCAACCCGGTGAACGGCGTCGTGAAGACGCAGACCGATCAGCTACCAGCGTTCTACGCGGCCTACCCGTACAACATCACGCCGACGACCGACAACGACCCGTACTTCTACCATTTCGCCCGTTTCGGCACGGTCGTGGCCAACTTCTTCCACCCACTCAACAGCGCCGACCGGGAGAACTCCGTCGGGGAGCGGGTGCTCGTCCTCCTGCTCGCCATCTCGATCTTCGCCGCCACGATCTTTCTCCTGCTGCCCTTCGTGGCCATCCGCAAGACCTGGGTCCGCCTACCCCGCAAGGGCGTGTCGGCGATCTTCTTCGCTGGCGTCGGGCTCGGGTTCATCTTCTTCGAGATCACCCTGATGCAGCTGCTCAACCTGTTCCTCGGCTATCCGACCTACGCCCTCACGATCACCCTCATGTCGCTCCTCGTCTTCACCGGTCTCGGGGCCCTGGCCAGCCAGCGGGTCCGCCACCGTCGGGCAGCCATCCCCGTGCTCTTCGGCCTCCTCATTGCCCTCACACTCTTCTATCTGTTCGGCCTCACCCCGTTGACCAACGCCCTCCTACAGACGGCGCTGTTCGTCCGCATCCTCGTGACGTTCCTCGTCCTCGCTCCTCTCGGCATCTGCTTCGGCATGTTCATGCCGATCGGCCTCGGCGAGATCTCCCAGCTCGGCGAGCACCCCCGCCAGTACGTGGCCTGGGGCTGGGCGGTCAACGGCTTCGCCTCGGTCGTCGGGGCCTCCCTCGCCACGATCCTTGCGATGTCCTTCGGCTTCGACTTCGTGTTGATCCTGGGTCTCGCCTGCTACTTCGTGGCCGTCCTTGCCTGGCTGGCGATGTCGAGGTCTTTCAGAGGGAACGTCTGAGCTCTGTGCCGCCAGGGATGTGCATCACGACCGAGTCGCAACCTCCAACTATGGTGACCCGCTCGGTCGTCGACGTCGGCGATGGGCTGTTGTGCTGGGACTCGACCCCAGCGGCCGAATGAGGTGTGTTGATGGTCAATGTGATCGGCGCCTCGATCAAGGTCGGCAAACACGTCGTCTATTCGAGAACGACGGTCTCGGTCGATTGGATCGTGGTCATCCTCTCATTGGTCGTGATCGTCACGTTGCTGGTCGGGTTCGTCGTCCTATGGACCAGACGTTCTGCTGTCGGGCCACCGGAGTACTAGATCCCGGCACGTGGCTGCGCTGACGTGGACTCCTGGCGGGCCAACATGGTCGTCGGTCGGCGTGCCGTAGGCGGCAGATTGCACATCGTGGGATCCCGCCTGGAGTTCCGGCCGAATCGGATCGAACGATGGCTCCGCGCCGATGGCTGGTCGACCGAGCTCCGGAATGTTCGAGAGATTCGGATCCAGCCGGCGTCCTCGCAGATGGCGCCGGCGGGAATACGCCGGACGTTGCTGGTCAGCACCACCGACCGTTCAGCCGCGTTCATCGTCAACAGGGTCGAAGAGGTGGCCGAGCGGCTTCGGACAGCCGTTTCGTAGAGGAACGACAGCGTCCTGACGCCACGCCGAGCTTCGGGCCGTCAGGGTCCGGGTTCAACACGAAGCGCGGCTGGAGCCACCGCCAGCACCTGGCTCATCCGTCTGACGGTGGCCTCGAGGTCCTCAGGCGAGATCCCGACCGCGGCCAGCACAGGGTGCGCCTCGGCCAAGCCGGCTCGCTCCGCGATGCCCTTTTCGTTCAGCGCCCATTCACGTGAGGCCGCGAGCCGGGCGTGAGCTTCACCGAGCACAGCCTGTCCGAGGAGGGTCACCGTGGCGGTCACGTCTCCCCGAGTGGCATGGACCGAGGCCATGTAGAGCGTCATCCCGACGAAGCTCCGCCAGACGGCCGGTGCGGATGTCGTCAAGGCGTCCGGGAACGCGGGCCTGGGTAGCTCCCCGACCAGCACCCTGTTCACCGCGAGCTCACCGACGAGGACATAGGTGGGGATCCCCACCGAGTGCGTCGAGAGCCGCTCGATGCGGAACCGTCCCGCCTTCGCTTCCTCCACCCAGTGCAAGACCTCGTCCAGGTCCCGGTAACACAGGTCCACGTTGGCCCCGTCGACGGTGAGCCAAGCCCCGCCGTTCACCACGGGACCCCACCCGCCCGGCCCCGTCACTCGGCCGGGCCAGCCGAGGGCTTCGACGTCAGCCGGGTCGATCGTGCCCCGGTAGTACAGGCCGACGTCCCAGTCCGAGTCGGGCCGGGCGTTGCCGACGGCCCGCGAGCCGCCGAGGGTCACCGCGACGACCCCGGGCAGCGCGGCCAGGCGGTCCGCCAATTGCTCCATCTCGGTCTCGTTCAACCCTGACCCCTTACGATGCGCCGGTGGCGCCCGACGATGCCGATGCCGAGCCACGATCGACGTCTACCCCGCCGGTCCCGCTCACCACCATCGCGCGCGAGTGGGGCCGCATCGGCACCATCGGCTTCGGGGGTCCACCGGCCCACATCTCGCTCTTGCGAGAGCTGTGCGTGGTCGATCGGGGCTGGATCTCCGACGAGGACTTCGAGCACGCCATCGCGGCCACCAACCTCCTGCCGGGTCCGGCCTCGACGCAGCTCGCTATCTTCTGCGCCTGGCGCCTCCGCCGCACGCTCGGCGGCCTCGTCGGCGGCTTCATGTTCATCGTCCCCGGCCTCGTCTTCATCCTCCTCCTCTCGGTGCTCTTCCTCCGCAGCCATCCACCGCACTGGGTGAGCGGCATTGCCGCCGGCTTCGGGGCGGCCGTCCCGGCGGTGGCCCTCCAAGCGGCGGCCGGTCTCGTCCCGGGCAGCTGGCGGGGCCTCAGTGCGAGTGAGAACGGCCCGCGGGTGCGCTGGGTGCTCTACGTCGTGGCCGGCGGTGCGGCCGCCGCGACCATCGGCCCGTTCCTCGTGGTCGTGCTGCTCGGCTGCGGCCTGATCGAGCTCATCGTGCGGTCCTGGCCCTCGGCCGCGCCGACCGAGCGGACCTCGATGTTGCTCCCCTTCCTCCTCCCGGCCGTGATGATGGTCGGCGGCCTCGGCGCGGTGGCCTGGGTGGCCTTCAAGGTGGGCGCCCTCTCGTTCGGCGGCGGCTTCGTCATCGTGCCGCTCATGCAGGCCGACGCGGTGCACCACTACCACTGGATGACCGGCGGCCAGTTCTTGAACGCCGTGGCCCTCGGACAGATCACCCCGGGCCCCGTGGTCCAGACGGTGTCGGCCGTCGGTTACGCCGCCGGCGGCATCGGGGCGGCCCTCCTCGCCGCAGTGGTGGCGTTCGCCCCGTCGTTCGCCTTCATCCTCGCCGGAGCCCGACAGTTCGAGCGCCTCCGGACCAACGTGCGGGCTCAGAGCTTCCTTCGCGGGTCAGGTCCGGCGGCCATCGGGGCGATCGCCGGCTCGGCCATCCCACTCGGCCTCGCCTTGTCGCACGTGTGGCAGGTGGGCGTCCTCGGACTGGCCGCCGTCTGGCTGCTGGCCCTCCGGCGGGGCGTAGTGAGCGCGCTCCTTGCCGCGGGGTTCCTCGGGCTGCTCGCGGCGTTCGCCGGTCTGCCCGTCCTCGCCTGAGACCGGGCCCGCCTTCAGTTCGCCCGCTCGACCGCCTGGCGCACTTCTTCGGCGAGGGTGCGCGCTGCGGTCACCACGTCGTCGTCGGAGCGGGCGAGCAACCCGGCCACGCTCATCCAGACCTGGCCTGAGCGTCCCTCGGGGGTGCTCCAGGCCACGTGGACGAGCCGCTCGAAGTCGAGCGGCGCCACGAGGATGGCCACCGAGAAGTCGGTGGACCGGTCGCGCCGGCGCAGCTCCCGCAGCACCGAACGCCGGAGGAGCTCCTCGCGCGTCTCGCGGCGGGCCCGGGCCGAAGGCTCGCAGTTGACGATGGCCGTTCGCAGGAGCTCGGGGTCCTCGAACCACCAGGCCTCGAGGCGCCGGAGGGGCCGGGCGAAGCGGTCGTCACCGAGGTGCGCCGCCGCCTCGACCATGGCCCGCTCGACTTCGATGGCCGCGAGCCCGTCGAGGACGACCGGGACGGCTCGCTCGTCGCCGCGACGGGCGAGACCGAGGAGTGCCTCGGTCCTCGCCTCCTCGCTCGGGTCGTCGAGGTGACCTGCGAGCAGCGCCCGGACCTCTTCGGTATCGACGTCGAGCACGGTGCCGAGGTCGAAGAGGGCCCAGTCGCGCACGTCGTCGTCGACGTCGTCGGCCAGGCGGACGAGGACCGCCACCGCCTTGGCGTCGTCGCCCAGCCGGGGGCGGGCCGCCTCGTGGACGACCGGGAGGAGGGACGGCAACGCCCAGGCCACGGCGGCCCGGACGCCGGCCTCGGGGTGGTCGGCGAGATCGAGGACCGTCGGAAGTCCCCGTTGGTCCTCGAGCTGCCCGAGCCCTCGCACCGCCGCCGCGGCCACCACCGCCTCGGGGTCGTGGGCGAGATCGAGGAGGAGGTCGACCGCACGGGATCGCAGCGCCCGGTCGACCTCCTTGCCGGGATAGCGCTCGTCGGTGCCCGAGCGCCGTCCGAGGTCCGAGAGGAGGTCGGCCCCGAGCACCCGCCGGCGCACGTCGTCCGAGGCCACCAGCTCCGACGCCCGGTCGAACACCGCGGGCCCCCCGTGGGCGTGGAGCTCCCGGAGCGCGGCCCAGCGCTCTTCGTCTTCGAAGTCGGCCGTCCCGAGTGCGAGCTGTATCAGCTCGTCGACGATGGAACTGGATCCCACCTTTCCGTTCCCCCTGAGCTGCGCCCGAGGCTACTCGGCCGCGGCGGGCCCTAGCAGTAGGGGAATCAGCGAACCCCGTCGGCCCGCATGGCCTGGTCGACCAGACCGGCCAGGGCCGCCTCCCCCGTGGCGTTCGGGTGGAACGGTGCGGCGAGGGAGTGCGGGACGAGGGGCTCGATCCAGCGGGAGGAGGCCGGAGCACAGGCCCCGTGGCCCTCGCTCGCCGTGTAGGTGTCGACGTAGACGTCGTGGTTGGCCTCGGCCTCGGCCCGGAGCATCTGGTCGAGCTCGAGCTCGGTGGCCCGGAGGTAGGGGACGTCGGCCCGGGTGAAGGGCACGGTCGGCCAGCAGCCGGTGCCCGACGGGAGGAGGTCGGGGTAGCCGACTACGAACACCTTGGCCGAGGGCGCGGCGGCCCGGATGGCCTGGAGCACGGCGTCGTCCTTGGGGGCCAGGGCCGCGACGGCCTGGGCCAGCTGGTCGCCGCCCGCTCCGTCGTAGTGGGACCGGCAGGTGCGCCCCACCCGGGTGGGGCCGAGCGGGCTCAGGGCCAGGCAGTGTTCGATCAGGCTGACGAAGCCGAGGTTGTCGCCACCGAGCGTGACCGTGACGACGGCCGTGGCGTCGTTGAGGCCGTCGATCTGCGCGGGGTTGGTCCCCCCGACCACCGTCTCGGGCGACTCGACCGCGGCCGTCGTGGCGCCCGAACAGCTCTCGTCGGTGAGCTGGAGGCCGAGGGCCGCCGCCACCAGGTGCGGGTAGTTGTGGTCCGAGCGCAGGCAGGCGACGGGGTCCGGCAGCTGACCGGGGATCAGCGGCCCCGAGGCGTAGGAGTCGCCGAGGGCCACGTACCCGGCGGGGGCGCCTCCTTGGCCGCTCGCCCCGGCGACGGGAGCGACGGCGAGCCCGAGGACGGCGGCGACGGCCACGGCCGCCGTCCGGGCGACCAGGCGACCCGTTCGAGCTGGGCGTGGGGTGGGCGAGAGCGCGGACAACGAGGGCTCCTCTGGCTGGGGCAGCCGGCACGGCGGCGGGCTCGCGGCGGCGCCGCGGCGTTGTATTGCGAAAAGGTTACGACACGCCGCCGCCCGACAGGGGTCGGCCACCCCCGAGGAGGTCAAACGGCGGCGAGCTGCTCCTGCCGCTGGCGGGTGGTCGAGTGTTCGGGGTCCTTGTCGAACCGGGGCAGGACGTGGCGCCCGAAGGTGGCCACGGCCTCCTCGCAGACCTCGATGGGCATGGAGGAGGAGAGCATCCCGAAGGCCAGCTGGTCGGCACCGGTGGCGGCGAAGCGGGCGATCGTCTTGCTCGCCTCCTCGGGGTCGCCGATGGCCACGAGGCCGTCGGCGATCATGGCGTCGAGGGCCTCGGGCGGAGTGGCCGGGATGACGGCGGGCCACTCCGGGATGCTCTTCGGCCGGGGGAACGTGTCGAGGTAGCGGTAGACGAGGCTCAGGTGGTAGTTGCTGTCGCCCTGCAGGAAGGCCTCCCGGGCCCGGGCGCCGTCCTCGAGGCACAGCATCTGGGTCGTGATCATCACGTTGTTGTTGATGTAGCCGCCGACGGGCTCGGCGTCCTTGATGGCCTCCTTGTAGCCGGCGATGAGCTCGGTGAACATCTCAGGGGCCCCGAAGGCGAAGCAGAGGACCCCGACGCCGAGCTTGGCCGCGAGCTCGAACGTGCTCGGGCTGCCGGCGGCCATCCAGAGGGGCGGGTGCGGCTGGGTGTAGGGCTTCGGGAGGACATTCCTCGTGGGCATCGTGAAGAAGCGACCGTCGAACGAATAGTCGGTCTCCCGCCACATGCGGACGATCTCGGGCAGCGTCTCGGCCACCATCTCCTTCGTCAGCTCCTGCTCCTCGATGCCGAAGCCCTTCTGCTCGGTGGTCGACGAGCCCCGGCCGGTGCCGAACTCGAAGCGCCCCTCGCTCAGGTGGTCGAGCATGGCCACCCGCTCGGCGATACGCGCCGGGTGGTTGACCGGCGGGGTGAGGTTGAAGATGCCCGACCCGAGATGGATGCGCTCGGTCTTGGCCGCCACGAAGGCGAGGAAGGACTCGCTCGCCGAGAGGTGGGAGTAGTCGGTGAGGAAGTGGTGCTCGGAGGCCCAGGCGTACTTGAACCCGGCCCGGTCGGCGGCCTGGATGAACCGCACCTCGTCGAGGATCCGCCGGTGCTCGGACCCTTCGCCGTGCGCCTCCTTGAACCGAGGCAGCAGACTGACCGCGTTGAAGATTCCGAACTCCATGCGGCACGGTAACACGGGCCCCTCTAAAGTGCAACGTGTTACAGTTATCTCGTATTTCCCCAGGTGAGAGAGTCGAGGTCGTGAAAGAAGCACCGTCCACCATGGCTGAGGTCGTGCTCGAGCGGCGGGACGACCAGGGGGTGGGTCTCGTCTCCGCCGAGGGTGCGCTGTCACACGCCGAGGTGACGGCGGCCGCCTCGGCCCGGGCCGCCTGGCTGGCCGACCGGCGCCGACCCGGCCCGTTCCACGTCGCCGTCCTCCTCGGCAACTCCCCCGAGTTCGTCTTCTTCCTCGGGGCCGCGGCCCTCACCGGCGCCGTCGTGGTCGGGGCCAACCCGACCCACCGGGGCGACGAGCTCGCCCGGGACCTGGCCCACACCGAGGTGCAGCTCCTCGTCACGAGCACGTCGCTGCTCCCCCTCGTCGAGGGACTCGACCTCGGGCCGGCCTTCGGGACGGCCGGGTCGGCGAGCGACCGGGTGCTCGTCGTCGACACGCCCGAGGCGAGGGCGACCCTCTCCCCCTTCACCGGCGCGGCGCCGCCGGACCCGGCCGCGACCGGCGTCAACCCGCGCTCGCTCGGGTGGCTGCTCTTCACGTCGGGGACCTCCGGTGCGCCGAAGGCCTGCCGCTGCACCCAGGGCCGCATGGCCGGCATCGCTCAGCATCTCGTCAACATGATGTCGCTCACGAGCGAGGACGTCTGCTACCTGGCCATGCCGCTGTTCCACAGCAACGCGCTCATGGTCGGCTGGTCGCCCGCGCTCTACGCCGGGTCGACGGCGGCCCTCCCGACCGGCGGGAAGTTCAGCGCGTCGGGGTTCCTGGACGACGTCCGGCGCTTCGGCGTGACCTACTTCAACTATGTGGGCAAGCCCCTCGCCTACATCCTCGCCACGCCCGAACGCCCCGACGACGCCGACAACCCCCTCGTCCGGACGTTCGGGAACGAGGGCACGATCCGCGACGCCGAGCGCTTCGCCGAGCGCTTCGGGTGCACGGTCACCGACTCCTACGGCTCGACCGAGGGGGGCGCCACGGTGTCGCGCACGCCCGACACGCCGCCGGGTGCCCTCGGCCGGGCCCGCCCGGAGTCCGAGACCGTCATCGTCGACCCGGGCACCGGGGAGGAGCGTCCGCCGGCCCGCTTCGACGACGCCGGCCGCCTCCTCAACCCCGAGGAGGCCATCGGCGAGCTCGTCGACAAGCGCGGAACAGCCGGCTTCGAGGGCTACTGGCACAACGAGGAGGCCGAGCGGGAACGCACCCGGGACGGCTGGTACTGGACCGGCGACCTCGCCTACCGGGACGAGGCCGGCTTCATCTACTTCGCCGGCCGGGGCGGGGACTGGCTCAGGGTGGACGGCGAGAACTTCGCCGCCGCGCCGGTCGAGCGCATCCTCCTCCGCTACCCCGACGTCGTGCTCGCCGCCGTCTACCCCGTGCCCGACCCCGTGGTCGGCGACTCGGTCATGGCCGCCCTCCAGCTGCGCCCGGGGGCCGACTTCGACCCCATCTTCTTCGCCGGGTTCTTGGCCGAGCAGCCCGACCTCGGCACCAAGTGGGCGCCCCGCTTCGTCCGGGTGGCCGACGAGCTGCCGGTCACCGCCACCGCCAAGGTCCTGAAGCGGGTGCTCCGCTCCGAGCGCTGGCACGGCCCCGATCCGGTCTGGTGGCGACCCGAGCCCACCGCCCCCTACCGGCGCCTCGAGGAGGCCGACGCCGCCGCCCTCGATCGGGCTACGGCGGACCGGGTGCTCTGACGACGAGCCGGCGAGCCCGGGTCGACCTACGGCCTGGTCCGCCTGCGGTCGAGCGGAGGGGCGGCCCGCCAGCTCCCACGCCCCGATTGCTTCGCCGCGTAGAGGGCGGCGTCCGCCGCTTCAAGCAGTGCGTCGGCTGAGCAGACGCCACGGGCGGCCACGGCCGTGCCGACGCTCGCCCCGATCCGGACGATCTCGGGTCCGTGGGGGCCGGGCACCGTGATGGGGTAGCGGAGGCTGGATGTCACCCGCTCGGCGACCGGCTCGAGTGCATCAGGCCGGTCGAGGCGCGGGCACACGATGGCGAACTCGTCGCCGCCCAGCCGGGCCACGATGTCGTTGTCGCGCATGGCCCGCCGGAGGCGCTGGGCCGTCACCCGCAGCACCTCGTCGCCGGCGGCGTGGCCGAGGCGGTCGTTGACCGGCTTGAACTCGTCAAGGTCGACGTAGAGGACACCGACGAACCGCGTGTCGGCCGACTTCGCCTCCTCTGCCTGCTCGCCGAGCGACTCGTCCAACGTGGCGAAGCACTTCGAGCGGTTGACGAGCCCCGTGAGCTCGTCGTGGTCGGCGGCGTGGCGCAGCCGGCGGGCCGCCTGGTCCCGTTCGATCACGAGCCCGGTGATGCGCACCAGGTTCTCGAGGAGCATCGTGGACGTGTGGTCCGGCGCTTCGTCCGTCCTCCGCCAGAGCACGAGGCAGGCACCGGCTCCCGAGGCCACCTCGACCGGCCAGCACCAGCAGCGCTGGTAGCGGTGGATCGCCGCCACCGCCCGCGCCGGCTGGGGCAGGGTCTCGCACGCCGCCACCACCGGCTCGAGCGTGGCCGAGGCCACCGTCCACGGACCGTCGGCGTCGGGCAGCGCCGAGGACAGCTCCCCGGGGAGGCCCGGGGCGGCGACGACCGAGGTGCGCCCGTCGAGCGGATGGAGCACCACCGCCCCGTCGGCCTCGAGCGTCTCGGCCCCCATGACCTCGACGAGGAGGCTCACCGTGTCAAGGACCGCGTCGCCTCGAGCCAGGCTCTCGATCACCCGGTCGAGGAGGTGCCGCTCGTCCCAGCGCCGCACGTAGGTGATGACCGCGCCGACGTCGCCGTCCAGCTGGCTGTTGGCCGTGATCTCGGCGATGAACGTGCTGCCGTCCTTGCGGCGGATGCGGTAGAGCATCGGGCGCTGCAGGCCGCTGGCGGAGAGGGCGTAGACGGCGGCCTCGATGGCGATCGGGTTCCACTCGAGGTCGACGTGGTCGAGCATGGGCGTGCCGACGAGCTCCTCGGGCCGGTAGCCGGCGAGCTGCTCGACCGGGCCGCCCGCCCAGGTGATCGTGCCCTCGCCGTCGATCAGAAGGACCGTGAGCGGCGAGTGCTCGACGAGCTGCGTGCCCAGCTGCCCGCCGAGCGCGTGGACCTTGACTACCCCCTCCACGGGGCCAATCGTACGGGGGCCGCCGCGGTGTGGGGCGTCGGCGGCCCGATCCCGGTCAGCCGTCGGTGCCCAGGATGAGCCCGCTCGTGGGCACGCCGGTGCCCGCGGTCACGAGCACGTGCTCGACCCCCGCCACCTGGTTGACCGAGGTCCCCCGGACGAGGCGCACCGCTTCGGCGATCCCGTTCATCCCGTGGAGGTAGGCCTCCCCGAGCTGGCCGCCGTGGGTGTTGATCGGGAGGCGCCCGCCGAGCTCGATGGCCCCGTCGGCGATGAAGTCCTTGGCCTCGCCCCGGCCGCAGAAGCCGAGGGCCTCGAGCTGGGCCAGGACGTAGGGCGTGAAGTGGTCGTAGATGATCGCCGTCTGGATCTCCGACGGAGAGAGGCCCGAGGTCGCCCAGAGCTGCCGGCCGACGACCGCCATCTCGGGCAGCCCGCCGAGGTCGGGGCGGTAGTAGGCGGTCATCATGTCCTGGCCGGCCCCCGAGCCCTGGGCCGCCGCCTGCACCACGGCCGGCTGGTGCTTGAGGTCGCGGGCCCGCTCGAGCGAGGTGACCACGATGGCCTGGGCCCCGTCGGTCTCCTGGCAGCAGTCGAGCAGGTGGAGGGGCTCGACGATCCAGCGGCTGTCCTGGTGGTCCTGGAGCGTGATCGGGCGCTCGTAGAACCAGGCGGCCGGGTTGGTGGCGGCGTGGCGCCGGGCGGCCACCGCCACCCGCCCGAAGTCCTCGCTCGTCGCCCCCGTCTCGTAGAGGTAGCGCTGGGCGGCCATGGCCACCCAGGAGGCCGGCGTGAGGAGACCGAAGGGGAGGTAGGCGGCCATGTGGGCGCTCTCGGCGCTGGCCGTCGGCGGGCGGTCCTGGACACCGGTGCCGAAGCGCCGGCCGGAGCGCTCGTTGAAGGCCCGGTAGCAGACGACGACGTCGGCCACCCCGGAGGCCACGGCCAGCGCCGCCTGCTGCACGGTGGCGCAGGCCGCTCCCCCGCCGTAGTGGACGCGGCTGAAGAAGGTGAGCTCACCCATGCCGAGCGACCGGGCGATGTCGACGTCGGGGTTGGTGTCGGCCGTGAACGTGACGGTGCCGTCGACGTCGGCCGGCGTGAGGCCGGCGTCCTCCAGCGCCGCGGCCACAGCCTCGACGGCGAGCCGGAGCTCGGAGCGCCCCGAGGCCTTCGAGAACTCGGTGGCCCCGATGCCGGCCACGGCCACCTTGCCGGCGAAGGCGTGCTCGGTCACGCCGGACCCCCCTCGGCGAGCGACCCCTTACCGAGGGGCAGGGCCAGCTGGACCGTGCCCGTGACGTGGTCGCCGAGGCTGTTGGCCCCACGGATGCGCACCACCACCGTGGCCTGGCGCCCGTCGGCTGCGGGCCCGGACTTCTCGACCACCTCGCCGGTCAGCGTCATGGTGTCCTCGGGGTAGTTCGGGACACCGAGGCGGATGGCCACCTTGCGCAGCAACCCTCCGGGCCCGGACCAGTCGGTGACGTAACGGCCGACGAGGCCGTTCGTCGTGAGGATGTTCATGAAAATGTCCTTCGACCCGCGCCGTTGGGCCAACACCGGGTCGTGGTGGACGTCCTGGTAGTCGCGGCTGGCGAGGGCGCCGGACACCACGAGGGTCCGGGTGATCGGCAGCACGAGCTCAGGGAGCCGGTCGCCGACCGCCACCTCCTCGTAGGTGAGGGTGCCGAGCGGCCCCCGGCCGGTCACGCCCGCGCCCCGGCCGCCACGAGCCGGCCCAGCCGGGCCAGGTGGGTGGTCGGCGAACCGAGCATCAGCTCGAGCTGCTTGCCCCAGAGGAAGTACCGGTGGATCGGGTAGGAGACGTCGGCGCCGAGGCCACCGTGCAGGTGCTGGGTGGCGTGCACCACCCGCTGGCCCCGCTCGGAGGCCTGCCACTGCGCGACCGCCACCGCCTCGGCCGCCTCACGACCGGTGTCGAGGCGCCAGGCGGCCTGCCACAGGGTGACCCGCATCGCCTCGAGGTCGATGGCCGCGTCGGCCGCCTTCAGCTTGACCCCCTGGAACGTGGACAGCGGCCGGCCGAACTGCTCGCGCTCGTTCAGGTGTCGGGCGGTCTGCTCGAGTGCCGATTCGCCGACGCCGACGGCGAGCGCCGCGAGGCCGGTCCACGCGGCCTGGAGGAGCCACCGGAGGGCTGCCGCGCCGTCGGGCGGACCGACGAGGACGTCCTCCTCGGCCACCTCGGCCTCCGCCAGGCGCAGGTGCGGGTGGACCTCGCGGTTCGTGGTGACCGCCCGCTCGAGCACCGCGCCGCGCCCGGTCGGGTCGACGAGGGCGAGCAGGACGCCGGCGTCGGACTCGGCCGGCACGACCACCCGGGCGGCCAGGTGGGCCTGCGGGACCGTGAGGAGGTGGCCGGTGAGGACCCAGCCGGCGCCGGCCGGCCGGGCCGAGACGGCCGGCCGGGCCGTCGGCCGCACCGCCACCTCGGCCAGGGCCGCGCTGAGGAAGGCCTCGCCCCGGGCCACGGCCGGCAGCCAGCGGGCCTGCTGGTCGGGCGAGCCGAAGCGGGCGATCGCCAACCCGCCGAGGACGAGGGTGGGCCACAGCGGCACGGGGGCGAGGCAGGCCCCCTGGGCCTCGAGGAGGAGACACAGCTCGGTCAGCCCGAGGCCGCCCCCGCCGAGCTCGGTCGGCACGGCCAGGCCGAGCAGGTCGGCCGCGGCGAGCGCCGACCACAGCTCCCGGTCCACCCGGTCCTCGGTGGCCTCGACCGCGGCCACCCGGTCGGCGTCGACCGCCCCGGCGAAGACGGCCGTCGCCGACTCGCGCACCGCCTCCTGCTCGTCGGTGAGCGAGAAGTCCATCAGCCCGCCTCGCCCGCCGGGTGGAAGACGGGCAGCGAGAGCTCGTCGTCGAAGGTCACGATCGAGGCCTCGACGGGCATCCCGATCCGTACGTCGGCCGGGTCGACGCCGTCGAGACCGGCGACGAGCCGGGTCCCCTCCTCCAGGGCGACGAGGCCGATCACGAGCGGGTAGTCGAACGCCGGCACCTGCGGGTGGTGCACGACGACGTAGCTGTAGAGCTCGCCCTTCCCCGAGGCCTCGACGGTGTCCCATTCGAGCGACTGGCAGTTGGCGCAGGCCGGCAGCGGTGGATGCCGCAGCCGGCCGCACGACGTGCAGCGCTGGATGAGGAGCTTGCCCTCGCGGGCCCCCTCGAAGAAGAAGCGGTTGTCCTCGGTGAGCGGGGGGCGGGGCCGCCTCGGCCGGGTGGCGCCCCCGTCGCCGGCCGGTGCGCCCACCACCTTCGGGGCGAAGCGCAGGATGCGGAACACCATCTCGGCCACCGGCACCCCGGCGGCCATGAGCGTCGTGGCGTCGGCCTCCTCGGCGATCTCTGCCGGCACGGCCACGAACGTGAGGCGGGTGGTCACGAAGCGACCATCGCCGAGGGCCGTCGCCTTGCGGTCGGAGATCGACTCGATCGTCGAGCGCACCACGAGGCGCTCGCCGGGCACGAGGTAGCGGTGGTACTCCTGCTCGCAGTTGGTCGCCACCACCGAGGTGAGACCCTCGTCGTCGACGAGCGCGTTCACCTTGTCCATCGCGGTCTGCCCCGCCGGACCGCCGGCCCGCCGGGCCTCCTCCCGGGCGAGCGTCGCCCTCAGCCCGGCCATGATCCAGGTCTGGAGCATGGCCGGCGGGGCGATCACCCCGTCGAGGCCCACGGCCTTCGCCGCTTCGTCGGAGTGGTAGACGGGGTTCTCGTCGCCGGTGGCCTCGGTGAAGTGCCGGATCATGTTGCGGTCGACGGTGTCGCGCCCGATCACCGCCGGGCCGCTCGGCTGGCCGACGAGCGCGGCCAGCTCGACCGAATGGTCGACGCCGGCCACGCTCAGCGGGCTCCCCGGTGCAGCCCGAGACCGGCCGTCGCCACGATCTCGCGCTGCACCTCGTTGACACCGCCGCCGAACGTGTTGATCTGCGCCTGGCGGGCCGAGGCCTCGAGCCGCCCGCCGAGGAACGCACCCGGTGAGCCTGGCGGCAGGTAGCCGACCGCGCCGAGGATCCCGAGGAGGACGTGGAACGCCTCGACCGTCCGCTCGGTGCCGAAGACCTTGACCGCTGAGGACTCGGCCGGGCTGACCCGGCCCTCGGCCACCGCGGTGGCCATGCGCCAGTTGAGGAGGCGCATCGCCTCGAGCTCGCAGCGCACCCGGGCGAGGTCGAGCTGCACCCAGGCCTGGTCGATCACCTTGGCGCCGTCGCCGTCGTCCTCGGCGGCCGCCCAGGCCACCACGTCGTCGTAGAGGCGCTGGAGGAGGCCGGCCCAGGCGGCCAGCCCGATCCGCTCGTGGTTGAGCTGGGTGGTGATCATGGCCCAGCCCTCGTTCTCGGCCCCCACCCGGTTGGCCACCGGCACCCGCACGTCGCGGTAGTAGGTGGCGGTCGTGGTGAGACCGCCGACCGTGCGGATGAGGCTCCACTCGAAGCCCGGCGAGTCCGTCGGCACGCAGAGTATGGAGATGCCCTTGTGCTTCGGCGCCTCGGGGTCGGTCCGGACGGCCAACCAGATCATGTCGGCCATGTCCGCCCCGCTCGTGAAGACCTTGTTCCCGTTCACGACGTACTCGTCCCCGTCGCGCACCGCCCGGGTCTGGAGCGAGGCCAGGTCAGTGCCGGCCGAGGGCTCGGTGTAGCCGATGGCGAAGTTGAGCTCACCCGACACGATCTTCGGCAGCATCGTCGACTTCTGCTCCTCGGAGCCGAAGCGCATGAGCGTGGGGCCGACCGTGTTCACCGTGACGAACGGGAACGGCGCCCCCGCCTGCCGGGTCTCGTCGAAGAAGATGAACTGGTCGGTGGCCGGGCGGCCCTGGCCGCCGTACTCGGTCGGCCAGCCGATGCCGAGCCAGCCGTCCTTGCCGATCCGGCGCACGACCTGGCGCCAGTGCTCGCCGCCCTCGCCGCCGGACGAGAGACCCTCCCGGACCTCGGGGGTGAGCAGCTCGGCGTAGTACTCCCGGAGCTCCTGGCGGAGACGCAGCTGGTCCGGGGTCTCTTCGAGGAACATGGGGCGAGTATGGGTCGGCCGGTCCCGGCGAGTCCGGGCCTGCCGGAAAAAATGTAACAGGTTCTCGTAAAGCGCCTTCAGGGGGCCTCCACGGCCTGGCCAGGGGACCTCGGGATGCTTATGATGGAACTGATACGTGTTCTAGTAATTGGTTTCCAGTGATTCGTCGACCGCCAGGTGGGGCGGGGCGAGGACGGCCTGACGATGCGACTCGAGGACATCGACCTCAACGACAGCCGGCGATTCGTGAGCGGCGTGCCCTGGGAGTGGTTCACCTACCTCCGCAAGGAGGCCCCGGTCTACTTCCACCCGCACGCCGAGAGCGCAGGCGGCGGCTACTGGTGCGTCACCCGCCACGAGGACTGCGTCAACGTCAACCGCGACTGGGAACACTTCTCGAGCTTCGAGCAGGGCGCCCTGTTCCACGACATGGCGCCCGACGCGCTCGAGCAGCAGCGGCTGATGATGCTCAACATGGACCCGCCGCTGCACACCCGCTACCGACGCCTCGTCAACCGGGGCTTCACGCCACGGATGGTGCGCGACCTCGAGGCCAAGATCGTCGGCTACACGGACGAGATCATCGACACGGTCTGCGAGAAGGGCTCGGCCGACTTCGTCGTCGAGATGGCGGCCGAGCTACCGCTCCTCGTGATCGCCGAGATCATGGGGGTGCCCCGCGAGGACCGCGGGCAGGTCTTCGACTGGTCGAACTCGATGATCGGCGCCGAGGACCCCGAGTACTTCGTGCCGCCCGAGGAGCAGGGGCGGGCCGCCATGGAGCTCTACGCCTACGCCGACCAGCTGACGGCGGCCCGGCGGGCCGATCCCCACGAGGACCTCATCTCGGTGCTCACGACGGCCGAGGTCGAGGGCGAGACCCTGAGCCAGCTCGAGATCGACCTCTTCTTCCTCCTGCTGGCGGTGGCCGGGAACGAGACCACCCGGAACCTCATCGCCGGCGGGATGACCGCCTTCTTCGAGCACCCCGACCAGTGGCAGCTCCTCCGGTCGGACCGTTCCCTCTTGCCCGGGGCGGTGGAGGAGATGCTCCGTTACGTCACCCCGGTCATGCACTTCCGCCGCCAGGTGATCGCCGACCTCACGATCGGGAACCAGGCGGTAGCGGCCGGCGACAAGGTCGTCTTCTGGCACATCTCGGCCAACCGCGACGAGGCCGTCTTCGAGCGGCCGAACGACTTCGACATCACCCGGGACCCGAACAACCACATCGCCTTCGGCGGCGGCGGGCCCCACTTCTGCCTCGGCGCCAACCTGGCCCGCCTCGAGATCCAGGTGTTCTTCGACCGCCTGGTCGACCGCCTGCCCGACATCAGCCTGGACGGCCCGGTCGAGCGCCTGCAGTCGAACTTCATCAACGGCACGAAGCACCTCCCGGTCGCCTTCACCCCCAGCGCGCCCCTCCGGTGACCGCAAGCCCCGACGGCCCGAGCTGAGGTGCGCTTCCACCAATCGGTGACGTTCCTGCCCTTCGAGGACGTCGTGCCGATCGCCCAGGCCTGCGAGCAGTCCGGCTACCACGGCGTCTACATCTCGGACCACCTCTTCAACCCGAAGGAGCGCGTCTCGCGCTACACCTACTCGACGGCCGCCGACGGGGCACCGCCCTATCCGCCCGAGACCTCGTGGCCCGACTCGATGTGCGTGATCTCGGGCCTGGCCACGGTGACGTCCTCCATCCTCTTCACGACCGGCGTCTACCTGGCGCCGCTCCGCGACCTCATCACCGTGGCCAAGACGGTGGCCACCGCGGCGGCCCTCTCCGACAACCGAGTGCGCCTCGGAGTGGGCGTCGGGTGGCTGCGCGAGGAGTTCGAGCAGACCGGGCAGTCCTTCTCCGACCGCGGCCGCCGCCTCGACGACATGATCCCGGCCCTCCGGGCCCTTTGGTCGGGCGGCTGG
>Ga0116216_10000086_pt1 | contig 83600 bp, 70 predicted proteins | sample Sb_taG_11_FD_89696 | JGI IMG/M metagenome (GOLD analysis project Ga0116216, IMG submission 89696) | Peat soil microbial communities from Weissenstadt, Germany - Sb_50d_3_AS metaG | ecosystem: Environmental > Terrestrial > Soil > Wetlands > Peat | place: Germany: Weissenstadt | collected 2010-09-21 | reverse complement strand
GTCCTCGCCCGAGATCCCGGTGCAGGCGATGCCGCCGGCGGCCATGGTCTCGAGGCCCACCAAGCCGAAGGGCTCATGGCTGCTGTTGGCCAGCACGGCGTCGGCGCCGCGGAAAAGGACGCGTCGGCTCTCGGGATCGACCGGGGCCTTGAGGTTCACCATATCCACGTCGTCCAGGCCCCCGAGCCTTTCGAGCAGGCCCTGCACTCCGCTGTCCGTGCCGTTGCGGTCCACCACGCGCAGGCCCAAGGCGCGGGCGACGGCCAGCACTTCATGGCCATGGGCCTCGGCCCCGCCCCGGGCGATTAGCAGGGGACGGTGGCCTTGGCGCTTGAGCGCGCCGACGATCTCCAGGGCGCCGAGCCAGCGTTTGTCGGGGTCAAAGCGGGCCACCTTGGCGATCACCGTCCGCCCGCGCAGACGGCGCTGGAGTTCCGCCACGCCGGCACGGTCGGGGGGAAGGAAGGCATCGGCGGACAGGCCATTGGGAATCACGATGGGATCAACGCCGAGGCTGCGCATGGAGTGCTTCATGTAGCGGCTGACGGTCGTGATGACCGAGGCCTCGGCAAGCCGGCCCCAGTCGATCCGCTCGAAGCCGAAGACGTTGTTCGCGTTCCACAGGATGCTCGCCCGCTCGCGCAAGCCCGCCTGGCGCAGCAGCCAGTCCAGATGCAGAACCGCGTCGGCGGTGTGCCACTCCTCGGCCAGCACGACGGCGTGGCGACCTTGCGCAAGATGAGGCCGCAGCACCTCGTTCATCAGGTAAGGGGGCAAGGAGCCAGCGAAATCGGTGCGCTTGCCCTCCTCGCCGTCGTACACCCCCGCCGGGTGGTAGCGGCTGATCCACTGGCACCAGCGATGGAGATGGAGCCCGCCCGGGGACTCGTGGCCAGGCAGCGCAGGGTCGCCCACAAACCACAGGTGGGTCTCAAAACCAAGCCCCGCGAGCGCCCAGGCCAGCCCTTCGATCCGGCTCGCGATGCCACCCGCCCGGGCATAGCCGTCGGGCCCTTCAAACGAGAGCACATGAAACTGCATGGGGGGGGACGCCTGAGCAGCGCCGTGCGCGGGCGGAACGGGCAACAGTTCCACCGCCTCTTTGGGATGGAACCTGCGATTCCACCGGAGGCCTATTCTCTGCGACCGATCGACCGCCCGCAGGCCTCCTGCCCCATTTTGCCTCATCGCCCTGTCCTCGAGGTCCTGGCCTCGGTTCTGGAGCTTTCTCGAATAGGGTTTTGCACTAACTGTGCCATCGCAGAGCAACTTCCCGTCGCGATCGCAATGCAGCAGCGACCGCCGCGAACACAATTCACGCGTGCGCTGAAGCCCCGCTTGGGGCGAATGGACCCGATGTCGTGGCGAGATGCCCCAGAGAACCAGTCGGATCCGAGAGTTCGATCGCACACTCGAGGCTCCGCTTCGTGGGCACGTGTCTCGATCTTCGCCCATTCGGCGGGCAATCCACGCAGGGGCTGTCCTGCCATGAGCCTCGGCCGCAACCATCCGCCGACCCCGGGGCGGGATCGACGCGAGGAGGTACCGCCGGACGAGGAGTCATTCGCAGCGCCGCTCCATTTTGAAAGAAAGAGCACGGCGGTCGGACCCAGGCTGTGCGTGCTACCCCGGAAGCCGGCGACGGAGCCGAGAGGAGCCCCATCGGTGCGGCGGCGCCGGGGGCACGCGGACCTCGCGCGCCCTTCGACTACTACGCGCGGGCCGTGGCCTCGGGTGCGGTGGAGAGAGGAGTCGCGGAGCGAGCCCGCCGGAGCGGATCAACCAACTGCCGAGTTCCTGACGCTCGACCGAGGCTCTAGACTCGCCGCGTGGGAGTAGCCGGAGAACAACAGCGCGCCTTGCTGGTGCGGGTTGCGCGGCGGGCGATGGTCGACCGCGGCCTCGAGCCAGACTTCCCTCCGGCGGTCGCCGGGGAGCTAAAGGGGCTTGCTCTGCCGAGCCCGTCCCTTGCATCAACCATCCGCGATCTACGCGAGCTCCTGTGGTGCTCGATCGACAATGACGACTCCCGCGACCTCGACCAGCTGACGGTCGCCGAGTCGCTCCCCGGCAGCAGTGCAAGGATCCTCGTCGCGGTTGCGGATGTCAGCGCTGCGGTCGCGTCGGGCTCCGCGCTGGATGGCCACGCCGGAACGAACACCACCTCGGTCTATACGCCGCCACAGAATTTTCCCATGCTGCCGGACCGGCTGAGTACGGATCTGACCTCGCTTGTCGAGGCGCAGGATCGCGTCGCGATCGTGACGGACGTGATTGTCGATGCAAAGGGCGGCTGTGATGCGGCGAACGTCTACCCAGCCGTGGTTCGCAACCAAGCGAAGCTCGCATACAACGGCGTGGGGGCATGGCTCGAGGGCGAAGGCGCCCTTCCTCCGGCTGCAGCGCGTGTGGCGGGATTGGCGGAGAATCTCCGCTTGCAGGATGAGGTGGCGCAGCGCCTCAAGGCGCTGCGCCACGCACAGGGTGCGCTCGAGCTCGAAACCGTCGATGTCCGGGCGCTGTTCGAGGGGGACGCAGTCCGTGGGCTCGTGGCCGATCCCCGAAACCGCGCGAAGCAGCTCATCGAAGACTTCATGATCGCTGCCAACGGTGCGATCGCCCGGTTCCTGGATGGACGCCGATTTCCGATCATGCGCCGGGTCGTGCGGTCGCCCGAACGTTGGCAGCGCATCGTTGAGATCGCCCACGCCGAAGGAGAGCGGCTCCCAGCGCAGCCCGACGCGAAGGCGCTCAACGAGCTCCTGCTGAAACGTCGGGCGGCCGATCCGCTGCGCTTTCCCGACCTCTCGCTGTCGATCATCAAGCTGCTCGGCCGAGGTGAGTATGTGGCCAGCTTCCCCGGCGACGAGGTCAGCGGTCACTTTGGTCTCGCCGTCAGCGACTACACCCACTCGACGGCACCCAACCGCCGCTACCCCGACCTCATCACGCAGCGGATGATCAAGGCCGCACTCACGTCGGCCAAAGTTCCATACACCCGCGACCGGCTCGAGGAGCTGGCGACCCACTGTACGGTCATGGAGGACAGTGCCCAGAGGGTGGAGCGGCTCGTGCGCAAGGCCACGGCAGCCTGTCTGCTGAGCAGCCGCGTGGGGCAGGAGTTCGAAGGCATCGTGACAGGCGCGTCGTCAAAGGGGACCTGGGTGCGCATCTTCGACCCACCGACCGAAGGCCGGGTCGAACAGGGCGAGGCCGGTCTGGACGTCGGAGACCGAGTGCGGGTCAAACTGATCCACACGGATCCGGAGCGGGGCTTTATCGACTTCGCGCGCAGTGGCGGCGTCGAAGCCGTCGCCGGGCACTCGGATGGATCGCGGGGGGGCTTGCGGGGGCGATCATCTTCCTCTTGAGGACAGGCAGGTGCGCGGGCGAAGACCACCGAGCTCTACGGGTTTCCAGCGGCGCTCCTTGGAAGACTTGTCCCAAGACCCACTCGATCTCTTTTCGTCGCACGCGCACCTCCGGTTGCCTGGGGTCGCGTGGTAGAGCGCCAAACTGATGGGAGAAGGAAGCTAGCCCGGGCGCGTCCCCGGATCGTCGATTCCTTCTCGTGCGAGGATGAGGGATGCCGCAGGACCGACGCTCCACTGCCTATCACGAGGCGGGACACGCCATCGCATCCTTTTACCTCGATGTTCCGGGCAACCTCGTCTTTGTCACGATCGATCCTCCGGGCAATGGAGTGGACCTCACCCACTGTCAGGGCTCGGTCGACGCGAAAGACGCCGCGAACCGCGCGTTGGTGCAGGATTTGATGATCCAGCGAATGGCCGGACGGCAGGCCGAGGAGCGGGCGACCGGTCGTTCTTGCCGCGACGGCGCAGCCGATGACTACTTGCGCGCGAAAATGGAAGCGGTGGATGCTGGGATTTTCGTCGAAGGAAGCACTCCCGCGAGTGCTTTCTGGAGAGAGCAGGAGGAGCTGGCCAGGCGCTTCGTCGACAAGCATTGGCATGAGATCGTTGCGGTGGCCGAGGCTCTCATCAAACATACGCGTCTTTGGCGCGAGGATGTTCAGCGCGCCATATCCACTGCCGGTCGTGAATGAGCGCACCCGACACGTCGTCGGCCGAGCCTTCCTCCGGTGGGAAGGCGCAAGGCCGTTGCGGCCATCTCGCGCGAAGAACCCGGGTCAGTCGCCAAGAGGAAAGCTCACACCGCTCAGGTCTCGCGAGACCTGCCACAGGCGGGCCGCGGCCTCTAGATCACGTGAGCGGGCGCTCGAGCGCACTTTCCTCGGGCTACCCCACATCTCCCCGACGCCGCTCGGGCCGAAGTAGTCGCCCCCGCGCACCTCTGGCGCAGCCGCCGCGTAGAGAGTGGGAAGCGCTCCCATCGCCGAGGTCTGCGCGAACAATCGGTTGCCGAGGAGGGAGAGACGCTCCATTAAGGCCGCGCCCTCCATTCGGGGGCCAGCCGTCTGGAGATTCGTGGCTGCATAGCCGGGGTGCGCAGCAACGCTGACGAGATCCACGGCTGCCTTCTCCGCGCGGCGCGCAAGTTCGTAGGTAAAGAGCAGGTTGGCGAGCTTACTCTGGCCGTATGCACGCCATTTCCCGTAGCTCCGCTCGCTCTGGAGGTCGTCGAAGCGAATCCGGCCGATGCGATGCATCGTGCTACTCACGTTGACGACGCGGGCACCCGGTGTCGCACAAAGGACGTCGAGCAGACGCCCGGTGAGGGCGAAGTGGCCGAGGTGATTCGTGCCAAACTGCATCTCGAAGCCGTCTTTTGTCTTGCGATAGGGCAACGCCATGACACCGGCGTTGTTGCACAATGCGTCGAGCCGGCGGTAACTCGCACGGAACTCTTCTGCAAAGGCCCGCACGGAAGCGAGACTCGCGAGATCAAGGCCCATGGCCGTGACCGAGGCGCCCGGCGCACTGGCGCGGATCTGTGAAAGCGCTGTGGCAGCTTTGGCTGCGTCGCGACAGGCGATCACCACGATTCCACCCTTGCGAGCGAGTTCGCGGGCAGTCTCGAGACCGAGACCACTATTGCCGCCGGTGACCACGAAGACTTTGTCGGAGAGCTCGGGAAGATCGGCGGCCGTCCAGTGCATGCTTTCGGTCATCTGATTCCTCCTGACCCCCCTCGTCTGTAAAACCATAGCCTGGCTCACCGCTCGATGAGGGAGCCTGAGCTCTGCTTTGCCCTCGGTCCTTTCACTGGATGGTGAGCCTTTGCTCCCCAGATCGCAATCAAGCGCAAAGCTTCGGTGCTCGAGTCTCTCGGCCTTGGCCTTGCCAGCCTTCTGGATGCCTTGCGGCGTGCGGCGAGCAAGGCAGCTCCCCATGGAAAGATGCTGCTCGCGCGATGGCTCGCTGCGAAGGGTTCGTCTGTGAGAATCCCCTGCGCCGCCGTCGGCGACAAAAAAAAACCCTCCGCACCGAAGGCGCGATGCGCGGCGTAGCCCTTCTGCCATCCGGGAACCCGATCGCGAGGTCCCCCGGAGCCACTCCTTGCCAAGAGTCGCCTGCGCCGAGCTGATTCGGAAGGGGATCAGGTATCTTGCGGAGCCTTTCAGCCGGGGGACAAGGTCCCGCAAGGCTGAGGTTCGTTCGCGATCTCGGGGTCAGTCTCTTGCTCGCGCGGGCGCGCGGAACTTTCTCTGCGGCCCACGCGTCCTAACGTCATTGGATCCGCGGGGGGAAGCATGAAAAAGTGGTCGATCCCATTCTCCCTCGCAGCGGCGTTCGTCTTCGGGGGGGTTGCTCCACTGGATGCGCGCGCCCAAGCGAATTCGGACGCTGCGACGAACGAGCTGGCGCATCGATTGGCCGAGCGGAACAACCGATTCGGTTTTGAGCTCATGGCGAAGCTGCACAAGGACGGCGAGAACCTTTTCATCTCGCCGTTCAGCATCTCCTCCGCGCTCCAAATGGCCTCCGGCGCGGCCAGGGGGAAGACGCTCGCCGAAATGCTGAGGACCATGAACGTCGAGAGCCTGGAGTTGCTCCCGGCCAATCGCGCACTGATTGATATTTCCCTGACGCGCGCCGATGCCATGCTTACCCTCGCCAATTCGCTGTGGGGAAACTCCGAGATCGTAAAGCTGAACCAGGATTTTGCGGCGGAATGCAGGAACTTCTATTCGGCCGAAGTGCGCACTCTCCCCTTTGCGGACCCCAGCACCCTCGCGAGCATCAATGGCTGGATCAAAGACCGAACTGCGGGCAAGATCCCTCAGCTGCTGGACAGAATTCCGACCGATGCAGCCGGCTATCTCATCAGCGCCGTACATTTTAAGGGTTCATGGCACAGGGCATTCGATGAACTGCGTACACAAGAGGCCGACTTTACGCTGATTGGGGGCAGCACCCAGAAAGTCAGAATGATGAATGCTACGGACGAATACCCCTATGTGGAGACCGATGACTATCGGGGCGTGGGCCTGAGCTTCGGACCGAAACAGCGCACCGTGATGTGGTTCATCATCCCGGCAAAGGAGAAACGGCTTTCCGACGTCTTAGGTTTGCTTGATGCGGAGAGATTGAAGCAGATCTCAGCAGCTCCTCGGCGCCGTGGCAGCGTCTCGATCCCCCGTTTCAAGCTGCGCTACAGAACCGAACTGCTCGGCCCGCTCCAGAAGCTGGGGATGGTGCGGGCCTTTGATGCCCGCTCCGCGGACTTCTCACATTTTTCGTCGAGCGGAAGCGGTTTTTTCATCAGCCGAGTCCTGCACGAAGCCGTCCTTGAGATCAATGAGGCGGGTGCAGAAGCCGCAGCTGCGACTGCAGTGGAGGCGATGCCCACTGCCGTTGCCTTGCCGCGCGACACACCGTTCAAGTTTGTCGCGGACCAACCGTTTTTTGTCGCGATCGTCGATCGAGGAACAGGATCGGACGTCGGTACGGGGGCCGTTCTCTTCGCTGGTTCGGTCTACGAGCCGGCCAGTCAGTAATCTTGTGGGCGCTCGATTTCCCGAGGGCCGCAAAAGTGCGATTCCAGAGGGCGCACCCTCTCGCGGCACTTGAGCCAGCGAGACCGGCGCCTAGTCTGAGAACTCGTGTCCAGCAGACTCTGGGACTGCACGACGCGCCTCGGGGACTTCCCTCAAGCCCTCGTGTCCGGCCGTCGATAGAAGTCTACGACGTTCCCCTACGTCCGGGGCGGTGTGTCGATGGAGCTACTCGCGGCAATCGGCGGGCTATCCTTCATCCTCGCCAGCTTTGTGATCGGACTGCGCCTCCTGGTGCTCGCCCGCCGCACCCGTGAGCTCCCAGAGTTTGCGATGGGATTGGCGCTCTTCTTGATGGGGGGCCTCGGTTATCCGCTGCTTAGTGTCGCCCGGCTTGCCACCGGGATGCACGTGGCGATACGTCTCGGCTTTTTCGTGGTCTCGGTTCTCTTCAACATGTCCGGCATGGTCGCCGTGTGCATCTTCAATTGGCGCGTCTTCCGTCCGCGGGAGAGCTGGGCTCCCTGGTTCACTGCGGGATTTACGTGTGCGCTCGCGGCGGCTCTCGTCTTGCAGAGCATCGCGCCGGGCCTGCGCGTTGCGGCGCTTTCCAATGAAGGGACGGGACTTCGGCTCTTCATGACGCTTCAGGGAGTACCGCTTGGCTGGGCCGCGTTCGAATCCCTTCGTTACCACCGGCTCCTGGCCAAGCGATGCGAACTCGGGCTCGCGGATCCGATTGTCGTCGATCGCATGCGACTGTGGGGCGGTGGGATGTTTTTGGCATTCGTGATCAACGTCTTTAGCTCGGTCCTGGGTTTTCTTGGAATCGATATCGCGGTATCGCCCTCGGGAAGTCTCGTGATCGCTCCTCTTGGACTCATGGCCGCGGGCTGTGTCTGGCTCGCTTTCCTCCCGCCTGCCGCCTATACACGGCGCGTCAGAGCACGCTCCGTGGTGAGCAGGGCTTAGCCCGAAGAACGAATCTTGGCTCTTCGAACAGACGTGCGCGCAGCGCGGGCCCTGCGACTTTGTTCCACAAGCTTGAGTGCTGGCCGCTTGCGCGCTCTCCTTTACCCGCCGGGATGTGCGCGAGGCCTAAGACGATTTTGGCGGGCGCTTGCAGCGCGGCCAACGCCGACGCGGAGTCGCCTAAGACCAGCAGTCCGAACGTCAAATCAGGGGTCGGCCGCGGCTCGGCCTCCTAATTCGCGGGGCACTTCGAAGTGGCCATCTTCGGGGTGGCAGCAAGCTGAGGTCTTATCGCTGGCAAAAACGGGACTGGCCCGGGGTACAATCTGCCTGGCGGGTGCTGGCGGTCCGACGATCAAGGTCCCTTGGAGGTCTCGTCCCGGTGAAAAAACCACAGGGCAAACCGAATGCCGTTCCAGGTCCAGTTCGCAAGCGGCGCACCAAGGACCAAGATGGCGATCAGCGAAAGCACAACGCGCATGGAACCTCGCTGCCCGGGAAGTTATCTACGGCGAGAGGAGAAACAAGAGGCGTCGGATCGGCGGGTGCGTCGTGCGCCCGAGCTGCAGGAGACCTGACTCGGGGGGATCCGCTCCGTGTGGCTCGACAAGCGCGATCGCGGCAGACTCCCACCCATCATGGACGAGCCCCTTGACGAGCTCGTGGACCTGCTTGGTCTCGTGAAGCCAGTCCCTGGCCAGGTTCTCATCGAGGGGAGTGAGCCAGTATTCCCATGCTGCTTTCCCCTGGCGCAGATGAGCGCCGCCGCGCTCGCCGCGTGCGGCCTCGCAGTTTCTGAACTGTGGGAGCTCCGGACCGGACGCCACCAGCAGGTCGGCGTTTCATTGAGGCACGCAGGGGCATCGCTTTTGAGCTTCGCATTCCTGCGTGCTCCGGGCATCGGCATTCGAGAGATCAGCCCGACCATCGGGCTTTATCCCGCGCGCAACGATCGCTGGATTCACCTGCACGGCGGCTTTCCGCACCTCGCTGCAGGGACTCTTCGAATTCTCGGGTGCCAAGAAGACCGCCAGGCGATCGCAAAGGCGGTCCAGGGATGGGACGCCGAAGAACTCGAGAACGCCCTCGCGCAGGCAAGGCTTTGCGGAGCGCTCGTGCGGAGTGCGCGGCAATGGGCCGCTCACGCCCAAGGGCAGGGCCTTACGGAACTGCCGGTGATCGAGGTGACGCGCCTCGGTGAGGGCCCAGCGAGGCCACTTTGCGTCGCGGCTCGTCCGCTCTCGGGTGTTCGCGTCCTCGACCTCACGCGCGTGCTGGCGGGACCCACCTGCGGCCGCACGCTGGCCGAGCACGGCGCGGAAGTCCTTCGGGTCACCTGCCCACGTCTTCCCGACGTGGAGCCGTTCGTGGTTGACACGGGCCACGGGAAGCTCTCGGCGGCTCTTGACCTCGACGCAGTGGATGACGTCGAGCGCCTTAGGCAGCTTGCCGCCGAGGCGGACGTGTTTGTGGGCGGCTATCGAAGTGGCGCCCTCGAAAGCCGCGGCTTCGGCCCACAGGCGATGGCCGCGCTCGGGCGGGGGATCGTCTATGTCTCGATCAACTGCTATGGCCACAGGTGACCCTGGCGTGAGCGCGCCGGCTGGGAGCAACTCGCACAAAGCGTGACTGGACTGGCTCACGACCATGGCGGCGCGGAAACGCCGGCACTCGTACCCGCTGCGGCCTGCGACTACACAACCGGTTATCTCGCCGCCTTGGGCGCTCTCGTGGGGCTCGCGCGGCGCGCGCGCGAAGGAGGGAGCTGGCACGTGCGCGCCTCTCTGTGTCAGACGGCGATGTGGATCCAGCTCCGCGGGTCGGATGCGCTTCCATCCCGGGGGCTCGTCTCAAGCGACGAAGCAATCGTCGGAGGCAGACCGAGAGCATTCTCGGCTGAGGAGATCGCCGCTTTCTCCACCGAAAGTACCACCGCATACGGCCGCATCAGCCATCTCGCGCCCGCGCTGCGCTTGTCGGAGACTCCACCACACTGGGAGCGGCCGAGCGCTCCCCTCGGCACGCATCCGCCGGTTTGGCCGGACTGAGGGAGTGGGCGGCGCAAACGATTCGCGCCGTCTCCCGTGGCTTCGTTCCATTTCAAGGCCAATGGTGAAACGCGCGCGAAACAATCCCAAGCGCAGCCGCCTCGAATCCTCGAGCGCGCGGTCGACCTCACGCTACGGGCGTAGCACCAGCGTACTCACGCTAAACGGCGGTAGAAGCACTTGGAAGGTTCCGTTCGTTGCGAGCGTCAGATCCGCGTCGCGAGCGGGTGTTGGCGACGCGGCTGTCAGCCGATACACCTCCGCCCGCGCGAAGCGCAGGCTGTGTGCGACTCCCACACCGGCGCTAAGCGCCGAGGCCGTCTTGTTGAGCGCGACAACGACCATTCGCTGATCATTCGAAGAGTCCACGCTGGCATAGACAGACGTCCGGGTGACATCGCTTGTCGTCGCGGAGACGCTCACGCCCCCGAAGCTACTGTCCAGGCCATCGTAGTTTCGATACATCGCAAATGCGCCATAGATAAAGCTCTCGTCTGTGGAGAGCTCCCACAGCGCCGCCGCGTACACCCCGTACCGTCCAAGGATGCCAAGCACGTCCGCTTGGGCAATTCCACCAGAGATATCCTGCCCTCCTCCGTAGTTGTACTCGCTCAGCGACAGCAGGAGTCCCGGATCGTGTGCTTTGATCTTGGCTTCGAGGCGCGGGAGGAGGGCGATCGGACCCTGGGTGGACCATTGCGTAATCCAGCTCGCTTCGGTGTAGGTCGGATCCCAGAGCGAGCGAGGTGCCTGGAGCCGCGCTTCTACAACGGCGAAAGACGTTCCCGTGTCGGTGATGCGCTCTCCGCCACCCGTAGCCTCAGGGTACCAATGCAGGTCGAGGACATCGACGAGCGGGTAACCGGCTGCGACAGCGGCCGAGCGCAGCTGGTCGAGGTACCAGTCGAGGAAGTCACCATGGGCTGCGGCGTCTGGCGCGTTCTGAAGCGTCAGGTAACCCTCCCAGCCATAGCTAACGGGCCCGAGGATGAGGGCGTCCGGGACTACATTCTTGATTGCGGAAGCCGTGGCGATCGTGCGCGCCAACAGTTCGTCATAGCGGACGGGAGAGGGGTGGATTCGAGGATGTGTAGACGCCCATAGGTCCGGCTCGTTGTCGAGGTCGTAGAGCAGTGTGGGATAGCGCTGTGCGTGCACACCAGGAAATCGGGATTCGAGAAACCAGACGAACTCGTCCTGGTAGACGTACGGATCGCTCAGATCCGGCTGCGCAGAAAAGGGTGCCCCCTTGGCCGGCAGCGAGCGGCGAAACCGCACATTCAGATAGTCCGGTGTCGCTGCCACATCGCCGCCACCGAGCTTATCTGCTGCGACGTAACCGGCCATTGGCACCGTGACGATCGCCGAGGCGCCGGCGGCGAGGGCCGCGGCCGCGGGCGCGCGGACAGCCTCGGCCGGAATGTCGCCACCCCCCAAGTATCCGTCGTTCTGGTTGTACCAGTCGGTGCCGGCATTTGAAGCATTGTTTTCCCAGTTGTAGGCGGTCAGACGGTTGCCGCCGATCCGCGTGAGCGTCAGGTTCCGCGCCTTACCGTTCCAATCCGGCTGGTTTGTTCCGTAGATCGTAGGAAAAATCATCCGCCGGTCGCGGCTCGAATCGATTTGGAAGACCACATCGGACGCCGGAGGTGTACCGGCGGGCAGTACGGGTATCGGCGGGCACTGATACGCGAGGCAAAGGAAGGCGGTGAATCCCACGAGGAGCACGCTGCGCTGGCGCATCGTCGCACCTCCCTGACAGAGAGATTCTCGTCCGGGAGGGAACCGATCTGTGCGACCGGCGTCACAGAAGGATCTGCGACGTCGGGGGGAGGCTCGCTACGCGTCGGGGTTCGCGAAGAACTGATTCGCGACACCAAAAACATTGGTCGGGTCGACAGCCGCCTTGATTTCCCGCGCCCAGGTTGCAACACCCGCCGAGCTGATCCGCGGCAGGAATGGCTGGCGGATCTTGCCGATCCCGTGGTGGTGGGAAAGCGAGCCCCCGCAGCGCAGGATCTCGTCCCTCGCGGCTTGCTCGATTTCCGCATAAATTTCCGCTGGCTTCGATAGGCCCTTAAAGTAGAAAGCGAAATAGAAGTAGATGCACACACCGGTCGGATAGAGCTGCGTTACGCGACAGGTCACAAACGGCGTGCCTGCGATGTTTCGCTTCGCGCACTCCTCGTGGATTCGCCGCTTTACGTTCTCGCACAGAGAGAGTGCCTGACTCCACGGCACCGAGGTCTCGAAGGATTCACCGAGCAGCCAATGGTTCATGATCCAATCGCGGATATAGGCGATGCCGAATGTCAGCTGGTAGCCGCGCTGGCCGTTCGACGAGCCGCCCGCGAGCCCCCCGTAACGACGCGCCAGCGCGTAGGTGGACTTCTGCTGTGCCGTCACCTCTTGCCTTGCGCCCTCAAAGACCAGCGTACAGGCCGAAATGCGATCGAGGGCGAAGCGCTTCACCTTCGTGACAAAGAGGCGTTGGAGACGGCTCTCGAGCTGCTTGAGCCCCCTCGAACGCGGCTTCAGCATCTGCGAGAGCTGGAACTGGAGATTGTCGACGAGCCGCACGCTCGCCGGTGTATTCCCCCGTGCTTGGAGGTCGTAGAGGAACCGTATGCCCGACTCAAAGTCGGGGAACACGACCGAGCCGTAGACCTGCATCTCGGGCAACGGCACGATCTTCACCACGGCACTCGTCACGATGCCGAAGCAGCCCTCGGAGCCGAAGATCCATCGGCGCACGTCGCCGCTTCCCACGGACTCGCGCGGGAATGCCGCACTCCGGTCGAGGAGCCCGCGTGCGGTCACGACCCGCAGATCGATTACGATGTCCTCGATGTTGCCATAGCGGTTCTTCTTCATGCCGCTGCAGTGGGTGGCGATCCAGCCCCCGAGCGTTGAAAACTCAACCGAATCGGGCTCATGTCCAAGTGTAAAGCCGTGCTTTTCGAGGAGCCGCTGAATGTTTCGTCCCACGGCACCGGCCTGGACGCAAGCCATCCGGTTTACCGGATCAATCCAAAGCACCCGGTTCATGCGGCCCATATCCACAGACACGATCATCCGGTGCTCGCGACGAGGACAACGCAGGGCGTCCGTCACGTTCGTGCCGCCGCCGTAGGGAATGAGGACGACGTCATGTCGCACGGCGGACTGCACGAGGGCTTCCACCTGCGCCTCATCCTCCGGCCATACCAAGAGATCAGGCACTCGCGGAATCGAGCCATATTTGATCGCCCACATCTCCTCGAGCGTGTGGCCGTGCCCGTGACGCAATCGAAGCTCCGGATCCTCCGACAGCTGATCTGCGCGCACGATCTTGCCGAGCTCCTCCAAGAAGGCCGCGTCGCGCAAAGGGGGCGGAACGGGCGGAGGGTAGTGCGCAGGGTTCAGGTCGTGCGGCGAGACGTCTGGGTGGATCGTGTCCTGCACCCAGCGTAGAAGGTCGGGCAGTTCCTGGCCCGAGAGCTCGTAGCGCCGGCCCGTGAGCTCGACAACTCCGTCGGGACGCGCGCGGAAGCGCGTGTCTCGAAATCCCCATACGTCAAGGGACTCCACGTCGTCCGGATTGGTCGGGAGCGGCTCGGGCTCGATGCGAGCGGTTGCCGAACGGGGATCAAACGCTGTGGCCACGGTTTCCCTCCAAAGACCCACGGCGGCCTGGGTGCAAGGCTAACACGAACAGAGACGCCCCCGTCGGGGATCGCCGGCCCTCGGGGTGAAAGCGCGGTTCCCCCGTTCGTCGAGAATGGAGCCGCAGAGCTCGCTTCGCGCATTCGACCCTTTGACCCGATGGTGAGCGCGGACAAACCCTGCAACGCCTGGTCTTTCGACGCTCATTCGACCGCTGGCTTCGATGGCGAAACGGCGGGTTCGGGGAGGTTCCCGTCCGATTGTGTCGAAGCGGAGTGTTCTCATCGACACGCGCCTCGAGTTCTCTCAAGCCGTGCGTTCGGGCCGTCGATAGGATTGTCGACGCCTCACGCGTCTGGACCGGCGTACGGGGCGCGGTTCTCAGCGGTGAGCCCCTCCTCGCCAGCATCAGGGCGACGTTGCGTCCCGGGCACGCGGGTCTGCCCGGTTCGCGGTGGGGTGAGCGGATCTCTGGATCGCCCTCCCGGGGCAGGCGTGGCATAGCACGATGAGCGAATCGGCGGTCTTCGAACGCACCTGCAACGAGCTCGCGCAGGCCACATCCTTCGACAATCTAAGCGCGCGGGGCACGGTGCGTCTCGCGCTCAAGAGCGCCGGTCTTGACCCGCGCGACATTACGACCGCGCAGATGCTGGTCGTTGTAAAACGGGTGCTCCCCGGCGAGCTCAAAGCCCGCGGGGTCAAAGAGCCGGACGCAGTTTGCTCGGCGATCGCTGGGCGGATTGCGGGCATGGCCCCCGAAGCGCAAGGTCAGTCGGTCGAGGACGTCTTCCGGCGCCTGGGGGGCGGCTAGACAAGGCCCGGCGCAGCACGTGCTCGCCGAGCCTTGCTGGCGGCCACGAGCGCCCGACTCCGGAAGAGGAACACATACGGCACGCCGCAGCGTCGATTGCGCCCGTTCTCTGTAGCTTCGATCTGTGGGGTCCCGACCCCCACACCCTAAGACCACTGGCAAGAACGCCAAGTCGCAGAGACACGGTGACACAGTCCACACTCAAGAGTGCTCCCAATCCGCCGATCTGTCTCGATTGCGGGCCACTCACTCACAGGGGCGACACGGAGCAATTGCATGGAGCTCATTGAGGGCTTTCACTCGGTCGCAACCCTAGCGTTTGTCCTCGGTTCGGCCTTGGTGAGCGTCCGTTTGCTCGTCCTCGCTCACCGAACACGCGAGGCTCCGGAGCTCCTGCTTGGGTGCGCCATCCTTTGTACCGCGGTCCTGGGCTACGGCGTCCTGATTGCCAACTTCGCCCTTCGCGGTGGCATGCAGCTTGCCGCGAAAGAGGTGCCTCCAGTCGCGGTCGCGCTCTCCGGCGCCGGCAAGCTGCTTCACGATCTGGGGGTCACGCTCTTCCTCTTGTTCGTGGTCCACGTCTTCCGCCGCGATACACGATGGGCCCAGGCGTTGGCCGGGATGCTGGCCCTGCTGCTTTGGGGGGGATTCGCGCTGGGCGCCGCAAAGGGGAGCTTCCGGGTTGAACAGGTGGGTGGCCCGGCGTGGTTCTGTGAGTACGCCGTGATCTGGACCTACCCCCTTTGGAACATGATCGAGTCCTATCGCTACTGGGGTCTCCTGCGTCGCCGGGAGGCGCTCGGACTGGCCGATCCACTCGTGACCGATCGCTTCTTCTTGTGGGGCACGGGTTCGCTCTTCTCGGCGCTGGCGATCTGGACTGCAAGCATCCCATACGCATTCATGGGAGATCTCGCTCGCCTCACCGAAATCACCCCCGCCGTTCGGATCGTTACGGCCGTTTTGGGACTCGGGAGCATCGGCTGTTCGCTCTTCGCGTTCCTCCCGCCGACTTGGTACCGCCGTCATGTTCTCGCTCGGGCGTCGGTTGTCTCCCGAGCGAGCTGACCGAAGCGTCCTCCTGGGCCAACTGGGCGCCACCGGCGGGGGCGGTGGCCTTCCGCGCTCGGGAAGTCGTCTTTGTCCCTCTCGGTCCGGGTCAGCGGGCGGAGTCCCGTTCCTCGTGGGGGTCGCTCGATCTTTGGCCCGCGTGCATGAGGTGAATCATGGTCAAGAGGGCGGGATCTTCTACTCTTCTCCGTGGAGGCAGCTCACCTCATGAAGGCAATGGTGGTACGCACGGCCCGAGAGCCGATTGTGGCCGAAGAGCGCGAGGTCCCTCAGGCTGGGATGGGGATGCATGCGATCATTGAAAATTTCCGCGCTTTTTGGGCTCAAGCAGCGGTCGAGCGCATGATGAGCGGACGTGCGAGGTTTCGGGTGGTGTGGGGGGTCACGCCGAATTGATCGGCTTTCTCGCGAGAGCCGACAAAATCCCGATGCGATTCTTGAAGAGATCGATGTGTCAGCGACAAGAGAAGACTGGACGGGTACAAGCACCGGCCTTAGCGATCGCGCCTAGAACCGCAAGGTGTGGCTCTTGTGCCTCTGGCCGAGCCGAGCCGGCTTGCGGCTCCAAGGCACCCGGGCGCCTCTAACGAGCGGAGACAGGACAACTGTGAGTGACCGCCTCCGCCGATTGCTCCGATACCTCCTACCGCCGCCGGAGAACGGCGAGCCGGGTGAGGAGCAAGTCTTGGCGGGCCTTCGCCAAACGGCTGTCCTCTTCACCGCAGTCGGCGCACTGTGGACGGTCGCGAGCCTTCTGGTCTTGCGCGGGTCCGTGCTCGTGACTGCCGCAGCGGTCGGCCTTCTCGGGGCTCTCCTCGCCTCGCGCGCCTTTGCGCGCGCGGGCCGGCCGCGGATCGGCGGGGCAATGCTGGTGGGCGGACTTTGGTTCGGGAGCACGGTCGCCGCTGCGCTGACCGGCGGAGTCTCGGCGCCAGCCGTCCAGGCCTACACCTTGGCGATCCTTGGGGCCGGGCTTCTCGTGGGACGCCGGGCCACCGTCGGGATGGCGGGGCTCTCCGCCTTGGCCGCGGCCGGGCTGGCTCGGCTCGAGACCCTCGGCATGCTGCCGACGCACGCGATGGACAGGCCTTGGAAGACCTGGTGGGTTGAGCTCAGTATTTTTGGCGCGGCGGGCTTTCTCCTCTTCGATGCCCTAGGACGTGTGAACAAGGTGATCGCCCGCGCCATACAAAGTGAGGAGCGCGCGCACAGGCTCTTCGACCAGGGAGCCGACGCCATCTTCGTCCTCTCCCGCGGCCGCTTCTTGGACGCCAACCGACAGGCCTGCCGGCTGACCGGGTATTCTCGCGAGGAGATCTTGGCGTTGCGGATCAGCGATATCTTCCCCGAGCCAAGGCGTGGCACCTACCAACGCGATCTCGAGACGCTCGCCCGAGGCGAGACCATGTCCGAGCAGCGCACCTTGCTGTGCAAAGACGGCAGCACTCGCTTCGTCGAGGGGAACTCGCGGCTGCTCTCCGACGGACGCATCGAGGTGTTTACCCGTGACGTCACGGAGCGGATCGAAGCCCAGCGAAAGGGTGGGCAGCTGCAGGTGGCGCTGGATGAAGCGAAAGAAGGGATTGTTGTCCTCGACGCAAATGAGCGGCTGGTATATGCGAACTCTTTCTTTCGAGGCCTATATGACGGCTCCATCGATTTCAACGGCCACCCCTCTTTGGACCAACTCATGAATGACGAGGTACGGAGCGACCTCGTGGCGAAGATCCGCTCCGATGTCGTCGCCGGCAGAGCATTCTCGGACCGCTACCAGCGACAGCTGGCGAACGGTGAGCGGGTGGTGCGCGACACCACCTGGGCGCCAATCCGCGGAGCCTCGGGAGAGTTCCTTGGATTTGTAGGCGTGGTCCGCGATGTGACCCGTGAAGTCGAGCTCGAGGCCTCGCTTCGCCACGCCCACAAAATGGAAGCCGTAGGCCAGCTGGCGGCCGGAGTCGCCCACGATTTCAACAATCTTCTGACGGCGATCCTGGGCTTCGCCGAATTGCTGAAGCCGTCCCTTCAAGGGGACCCGACGGCGTACGATGGGGTCTTGCAGATCGGTCAGGCGGCGCGACAGGCCGCGAATTTGACCGCGCAGCTCCTCGCGTTTGGCAGAAAACATCCGGTGCAGCTTGAGGTACTCGACCTGAACGATGTCGTGCGCGAGACCGCGGGCATACTCCGCAGGTTGGTTCGGGAAGACGTAGAGCTAGGGCTCGCCCTTGCTCCGGCTCTCCCATCCGTACAAGCCGACCGGAATCAGATTCGGCAGGTGCTTCTCAATCTTGTGACCAACGCGCGCGACGCGACGCCGCGCGGCGGGCGGATCGAGATCCGCACGGACGAATACGCGGTCTCAAACGAAACCGCCGGGAGCGCTCCGACCGCGCGCAGGGGCCGCTACGCGATGCTCTCAGTCAGCGACACGGGGGAGGGGATGGACGCCGAGACCCGTGAGCACATTTTCGAGCCTTTCTTCACCACAAAGGCCGTAGGGCAAGGCACGGGACTCGGCTTGGCGAGCGTCCATGGAATTGTCGAGCAGCACGGCGGAACGATCGAGGTGGAGAGCGCGCCCGGCAAAGGCGCGACCTTCCGGATCCTGCTCCCTGTCGCGACGCGTCCTGCGGCCGCGGTGCAACGGACCCTCGCCAAGCACTCGCTTGCCACGCCGGGAACGGTGCTTGTGGTGGAGGACCAAGACCGGGTGCGGGGCGTTGTGGTACGCGTCCTGCGCGACGCCGGCTACCGGGTGCTCGAGGCTTCGGACGGCGAGAGCACGCTTCGACTGCTCGACCAGCAACCGAACATCGACATCCTTCTGACCGATATCGTCATGCCGAAACTCGACGGGCGGTCGCTCGCAGCGCAGCTGCGCCAGCGGTGGCCGGACCTGCGGGTGCTCTTTACTTCGGGCTACGCGCAGGATACGGATCGCGCGTGGCTCGCGTCCGACGAAAACGCAGCTTTTCTGGCCAAGCCGTTCACGCCGCGTGAGCTCCTTGAGGCGGTTCAGAAAATGATGAGCGCCTCGCGCACAACTCCTGCGTAGAGCTCCCCGGAAGCCGAGCCCGGGCCAAAGTGCCGAGAGCAAAGACCTGGCGAGGCGATTTCCTTGGGAATCGCTCGAGGGGACACCGCGGCAACCGCCGGACGTTCTCCGTCGTACGGACGGGCACCAGTGCCGCGCGGTTACGAGAGCTGGATGCGCACGGGGTAAAGGAGCCGCGGCCGCTTCGTCACCCCAGCGAGTGAATGCGGGTATCGGCCGCATCCGGACGGCTCGTGCGAGCACGCCTCGGGCACTCAAGGGTCTCCCCTGGCAGCCCGATAGCGAGCCATGGCCGATTCCTCCAGGCAGCAAAGCGTGAAGGGCAGCCTCATGCTTGGGGCTGTGGTGACTGTCCGTCGGCTGCGGGACAAGCGCCGCATCTCGTCCGAGCAGCTCGCAGCTCGCCTTGGACCTACTGCGCTCTCCCTGATCGATGAGAAGATTGATATCGGCCGCTGGTACCCTCTCGACGCATTTTGCGAGATCCTCGACACCGATTGGGACGTCGCAGGCCATCGCGACCCGGACTACATGCGGGAAGAGGGAACACGTGCCGCAGATCGCTTATTCGAATCCGGGATCTACCAGCAGCTCCAGTTCGCCGAGCGCTCGGAAAGGGCGCGAGCCGCCGACAATCTCATCCGACGGACCAAGCTGATCACGACCATCACGGGTTCGCTGTTCAATTTTCTGACCGCCGAGGTCCGACTCAATCCCGAACAGCGTGATTCGCTTGAGATTCTCTACAGCAATGCCACGGGGTTTTCTGAGGCCCTTCGCTACACCACCGAGGGTTTCATGAACCAGATCAACAAGCGCCAGGGGTCTTCCAAGCGCTGGTCCAGCCATCGGGCACGGCCTGACCTCGTGGTCTTCAGCCTCCCGCTGCCCCGCCGCCTGACCGAAGCGAGCTGACGGCAGGCGAGGGATGGGCTTTCTCATCCCGAGGGAACTCGAGTTTTCCTCGGGAAGTTGCCCCCTGACGGCGGATGCTTCGAATCCGAGAGAGCCGGCCGCCCGAGCCCGATGGGGATCGAAGCCGCACGGACACGCGGCTCGTAAGTCCCAGAAGGGCGAGACTGCTTCTCTTGAGCGATCGCCTCACAACGCACGGATCTTGACCCGACCCCCCTTTAAGACCAAGATGCTCCTTACTTGGAAGGCGACTCCGCTCGAGAGACCCATCGGAGCGTCGCCCGCAAGCGCTGGGCACGGTGTTGGCGTTAGGAAGGCTCCATCGTCTCCGGCCTTCACGGCGCCCTGAGTGCTTGTGCGCCCCACCGAAGCGGAAGCGGGAGAAGAGGAGGCTCGCCGTGCCTCGCGTCGATCACGCAGATTCGGAGGTCGATTCGGGAGCGCAAGCCACGACCGAGCCCTTCGACCTTGCCAGTCTCGATATTTACGATCCCGGTCTCTACGTCGAGAACGTTCCACACGAGCGGTTCCGATTCTTGCGCCAGCAGGATCCTGTCTTTTGGCAGGAGCTGCCTTCTGGCCGAGGATTTTGGTGTCTCACGAAGCACGCCGACGTGAAAGCAGCGTCGGAGGCTCCCGAGATCTTCTCCGCCGAGCTGGGCGGCGTCGTGATCGAGGATCTCTCGCCCGACCAGCTGCAACTGATGCGCTCGCAGCTTCTGTCGATGGACCCGCCACACCATGGCGTGATGCGCCGCAAGGTGCTCGCAAGTTTTACGCCCGGCAGGATCGGGCGCATGGAAGGGTTCGTACGGGAGCGCGCTCGGGCCCTGGTGGAGCGCGCCCTCGAGCATGGCCAGGTCGAGTTCGTCCATGAGATGGCCGCCGAACTCCCGCTCCAGGTGATCTGCGAAATCCTCGGTGTGCCGGAACAAGATCGACCGTGGGTCGTCGAGATGGGCGATCGAATCATCGGTCGCGACGACCCGGAGCTGAATCCGGGTGGGGAGGCCTTCGCGGCGAGTCGCGAGCTCGGTGCCTACGGTTTCCGCCTCGCGATGGAGCGCAAGGGCACGGAGAGCGACGACCTCATCTCGGCGCTCCTCCATGCGAAGGCGCGGGACGACCAGGTGAATGAGGTCGAGTTCGCGGGTCTTTTCGTGCAGATCATTATCGCTGGCAATGAGACGACCCGGACGCTCCTTTCCGGAAGCGTCTTGGTCCTGCTCCAGCACGGGGAGTCATGGCGTGCGCTTCAGCGAGAGCCAAGCGGCCTCCCGACAGCGATTGAGGAGATGCTGCGTTGGACCACGCCGGTGCACTATTTCCGCCGCACCGCCGCTTGCGACACAGAGCTGCGGGAAAAGCGCATTCGCAGGGGCGAACGTGTCGTACTGCACTACACCTCTGCGAACTTCGATGAAGAGGCATTTGAGGATTCCTTCCGCTTCGACATCACGCGGGATCCGAATCCCCACCTCGCATTCGGATGGGGTGAGCACTTTTGCCTCGGTGCGAAGCTGGCACGGCTCGAAGCGCGGGTCTTCTGGGAGGAGTTCTTTGCGCGCGTCGCCTCCGCCGAGATCAACGGGCCTGTGCGTCGGATGCGCTCGAATCTCAACAACTCGCACAAGGCGATTCCGCTGCGACTGTTTGCGCGCTGAATCTCCCCGCTGCTCGGCGCTCCTTCGGGCGAAAGACGAGCGAAGCGCAGGCAAGAGCAGCGAGGAGCGGCTCGATCGCATGGACTGCGGAGAAGAGGGGTGCGTGCGGCACCGATCGGCTCTTCAACTCCTTCTGAACTACAGCTCCTCACACGCGCGCACGGCGACCCGCGCGGCGGCCCTGGCGGCTCGGCCCGAGTCGCGCGCTAGGATCGCAAGTGCGGGCAGGCGCCCGGGATGGGTGAGGATGTAGCGCGCGGCGGCGCGGAAGTTCGGCGAACCGTCGGGCTTCACCAGTCCAAGGATATCGATCGGAAGTTCGCCCGCGCGATCGCTGATCGCGCGCACGACCGACCAGGGGCACCTGCGGCGAACGCACACCGCCGCGATCGAAGCGGTTTCCATGTCGACCGCGACAACGCCACGTGCGACGAGGCGCGCCACACCCTCCGGCTCGGCGACAAACTGGTCCGAGGTCTCAAGCCGGCCCCATGCCCGGAGTCCCCCGAGCGGCGCCGGTTGGTAGCTCTGGCCGCTCACTCCGTCGATCACAAGCTCGGGGACGATGACATCGCCAATGGCTGCAGCGGACCCGACCCCGCCCGCGATCCCAACGACGATCAGGAGGTCCACGGGCTCAGAGTCGAGGAGGTACTCTGCGGCTTGCGCCGCGGCGCGCGTGCCGATGCCCGTCGTCGTTGCCACGATGAGGGCATTGCCCACGCGGCCACGATACAGCCGCACCTTGTCCAATCGCTCGGGACGCAGCGAAGCGGCCCGGACGAGTGGGCGGAGCTCGGAGGGCATCGGCGCAAGAAAGCCGACGCGAACGACGCTTTGGGATCTAGGCGTGGGCCCATCTCCAGAGGGAGTCGTGCACGTCGAGGTCGTGCAGCGATCCTTTCGTGCAGATCGTAGATCCAGACATACACCCCCAAGCGAAGCCCGCGCTCCCACCCGCCCGATCTCGCAGGTGGCGAAGCCGAAGTAGTTCTTCCGCAGGCGTACCCCGCTCGCAGAAGCCTTGCACATCTTCCGGCCCGATTTCCAGCGCGCACCGTCTCGCCGCCCGCTCGCTTGGACGAGGCACTGGGGACTCGGTCGGCGAGCGGCGATAGGCTTCCCGGGAAATGCCGAAACAAACCTGACACGCCGCAGACTTGAGAAAACCCGGCGCGATGAAAGCGCAATCCCCCGGAGAAGAGGATGCGACGCCGGATGGCCTTCGACCGGCGAAAAGCCGATCCACGGCGCCAACCCCTAGACCAGGTTGGGCGGGCCCGTGAGGGCTTTGGCTCGCGCAAGCGTCCGCCGGAGGAGGACGGAGTAGATCGGCTCGCCCCCGAGGAGTTCCGCGACGATCGTAGCTGCGGCGCAGGTGAGCAGGAGCGGAAGAATCTGTTCGTAGTTTGCGGTGATCTCGATCGCGAGAGCCACTCCTGTGATCGGGGCGCGCACCGTCGCGGTGAAAAGGGCGCCCATGCCTGCGACTGCAAATACCCCCGGATTGATCAGGTGAGGGAAGAAGGCGTGGACGGAGTGTCCGTAGGCCATTCCGAAAAGCGTCCCGAGGGCAAGCATCGGCGCGAAAATCCCGCCTGGGGCTCCACAGCCATAGCTCACGGCACTTGTGCCAAAGCGGACGGCGAAGAGGAGGAGCAGCGAACTCGCAGCCATCGGGATTGCCAAGACCGACGAGATGAGCTCATCGCCACCCCCGACGGTCGCTGGATAGAGCCATGCGAGAAGACCGATCGTCCCACCGACGATCGGCCCCGCCGCGCGATCGGCCCATCCCGTGAGGCCCGCGAAGCGATCGAGCACCCATACGAGAAGGCGAGAGAAGACGAGTCCCAGCAGGCCGAAGACGGCGCCGAAGATCGGAAAAAGCCAGAGTGAGGCGAGGCGCGGTGCATTGAATGTGAGAATGGAGATCGCAGGTCCCTGTCCGGTCAGTATGCGAACCGCGATATCGGCCGTGGCGCAGGCGATGACGACTGCCTGGACCGACGTAAAGGTGTACTTGAACTGAGGCCGCATTTCCTCAAGGACGAAGAGGACACCCGCGAGTGGAGCGTTGAAGGCTGCAGCCAGTCCAGCGCCGGCACCCGCAGCCACCAGGGTTCGCTCGACGGACAGCGGCAATCTCCCGCGGTCTGCGATCATCTTTCCAAAGTTCCCGCCCATCTGAATCGTCGGGCCCTCACGGCCGAGCACCAAACCCCCGCCGAGCGCCAGGATGCCGCCCAAAAATTTCACCGGGAGGACACGCTGCCAGCGGAGGGGTCGCACGCCGTCGAGTGCGCCCTCGATCTCCTGCACCCCGCTGCCACTCGCTTCCGGGGCGAAGCGGCGTACGAGAAGGAGGGCCGCGGTCGTCATCAAGGCCGACGAGCCCATCGAAAGAGCGAGCGAAAGGGATGCGTGCGACCCCGCTGGCCCGACTACGGCGACCCGGGCCTGCGCGAAGCTGCGAAGCAGGATTCGGAAGAGGGCGCCCACGAGACCGGCGCCGGCGCCGACGAGAGCTGCCCAGAAGAAGATTCGGAGCGGGCTGTATTGTGTCTCGAGCTCGTCGACTCGAGTTGGCCGGAGTTCCAAGCCGCGAAGAGGGGGAGAGGGGGCGCTCATCCAACCTTCGCCCCCGGCGACCCCGGTGTCGTCATCGACCCGAATTCGTGCCCAGGGCCCAGGTTAGCCACTCTAACCCGGACAGCGGCCAGACCCTACCATGACTCATCTCCCCGCAAACTCCTTTAGATCCGTTCCTTGCGCATGGGAACAAAGCGAATCGTCTGGTTCCCCGGCAGGGAGTACTCGCGTGCGCCTTGACTTCCATAGCCGCACCCGCGATAGAGCCGCTCGCCCGGGAGGGTTGCGACCAGCTCCGCCGACCGGAAGCCGTGAGCTCGGGCATTCTCCTCGCAATGCGCGAGCAGCGCTCGCCCCAAGCCGCGACGCGCCCAAGCGGGATGAACGAAGAAGGCGCGGATTCGCGCCGCGTCGCAGCTCGGATCGAGCGCCTCGGATTCGCGCCCCGCTTGAGCATCACCCCCGAAAAGGGTGCGGCGCCAGCTCCAACCACCACAGGCGATCAGCTTCCCCCCGCACTCTGCGACGAAATAGGTGCTGTCCCGAATGAGCTGCGTATCGACACCCCACGCGGATTGAAGTGCGGCTTCGATCTGGGCGTCGCTGTAATCGGCGCGGGAGAGAACCCGGGCCGACTCTGCGATGAGGGCATGGATCGCAAAGACGTCGTCGAGCGTTGCCTTGCGAAACGAGGCGGCCACGTGACTCCTGCCGGCGAATTGCAACGAGTTGCCGCTTCCACAAGCGTAGCTCCGCAGGGGCGAACCGATGGTTTGCGGGGAAGCCTGCCGTGAATGATTTCGTGGAGATCTTCCGCTCGGGAAGGGAACGGGGTCGCTCCGTGCGGAGAGCCCCCGCTTGCGAGCGCCCCCCCAATTCCGTTTCTCGGCGCCTAGACAAGAAGCTGCACGGGGCTCGCCCCGAAAGCAAACACCCGCGCTTGATCCGCAGCGACGCGGCGGCCGAGAGGTGTGCGAACAAATGCAGCGACCAAACCTCGCACGGGTTCGCCCCACCAGGCGCGCGAAAGTACGACGCGCGGAGGTATCGCCTGCGCGCGCTGGATGGACGTGATCTCGGGAAGGCGCTCGCCCTCGATGCGCCGCGTCGCAGTGTCGACGGACTCGGCGTCCGCGCCCGCCCGGAGTGCAGGGATGAGGTGGTTTGCAGCGATGAGAGCGTCACGCAGTGCGATGTTCAGTCCCTGTCCACCGACCGGCGACATCGTGTGTGCCGCGTCTCCGATCAGAAGCGCGCCGGGAGCACTCCAGCACCTCACGCGATCCGAGACTACGTCGAGCAGAAACGGATGGACGATTGCGCCCTTGTGCGCGCGCAGGTGCCGTCCGAGATCCGGTGTGACGTGGTTTGCCATCTCCTCGACCCACTGCTCGATGCCTTGCCGCTTGATCTCACCGAAGGTGCCCTTGAGGATCGCCCACGCGATCTGGAGTCGGTCGTCCCAAGTGTGGTAGACGATCAGCAAGTGGCCGCGACCCACGTAGGCGCGCGCACCGCGGAAGTCGCCCAAGCTCGGCAGCTTGCACCACACGACGTCCATGGGAGGCGCCTGCTCTTCCGCCTCGAAGCCACCGCGGCGCCGGACCACCGAGGCGCGACCATCGGCACCCACCACGAGGTCCGCGTGGAAGACCCGCTCTCCGTCTTCGGTTTGGGCGCGCACGCCGACGACGCGGCCTCCCTCCCGAAGGAGCTCTCTTACGAGGGTGCCTCGCAGAAAGTGAAACGACGGACGCTTCGATGCCTCAGCGACAAGCATCTCGAGCAGGGCGGGTTGCGACATCGCAACGGGGGACTGACCCGCAAAGAGCCCAGGTTCGAGGGCCACCTCGAGGACCACCTTTTGGTTGAGGTACACGCTAAGAGTGGTCGGCCGCACCTGTGGGACAGCGCGCAAGGGGTTCGCGAGACCCATCTGCTGCAGCGCATCGAGGCCACTCGGCAGCAGAATCTCACCACGGAATTCGCGCGCGAAGTCGCGTTGCCGCTCGAGGAGGGTGACTTCAACGCCGCGATCCGCGAGCAAGAAGGCGAGGCTCGCTCCCGCCGGACCGCCGCCCACGACTATCGCATGTGCCATGGCTGCCTCCGCATGCGTATCCCGACTCTAGATCCGAGGGAGGTCTTCGGTCCAACGCCGACGAGAGGACGTCGATCCGAAGCGCCCGGAGAGCCCGGTAGGCTCGATCTTCGAGAACCGCGGAGGACGCCCGACGGGTGCCCTGCGCCAGGGGGGCCGAGTTGGCCTCAAGCATCGGAACGCCCGCACGTGCGCGCGAGAGGGGAGGGAGGCGGAGCGCAGAAAAACATCTTGCCCTCCCGCTCTCTTTGTCTTAGACCAGATCCGACCGCTCTTCTCCCATGCATGTCACCCGCGGGACGAGGCAGCCCAATGCCATGGCGCGAATGGACTCCATCGGCGACGAGCGGGAGCATGGGAGAACTCGGGGCACCATCCTGCTCGTCGACGACGACGCAGACGTCTTGGAGATCGCTCAGGAAATGCTCGAGCGGCTCGGCTTCGACGTACACGCTGCCAATCAGGGCAGCGTCGCTCTAGAGTGGATCCGGAGCCACAAGGGCCCTGTCGCGGCCGCACTGCTCGATCTCGCCATGCCGGACATGACCGGAGATGAGCTCGCGCGGGAGCTGCAACGGATTCGACCGAGCACACCCATTCTGATCATGAGCGGCTTCCGGGAGGAGATTGCCCGGGGACGGCTGCCAGAAGACATTCGCGTCGCTTTCCTCCCAAAGCCGTTCACCCGAGAGCAGTTGGTGCAGACGCTGCGTGATCTCGGCCCCGCCCAATGAGCGCCGCTGATCCGGGGGGCGGAGCGGAGCTTTGGGGTCTTCTCGGCGCCGTGCTCGTGGGGCTCTGGACAGGCGGAGTTCTCGCGCTCACGCGATTCCCGAAGACACCCGTCTCCAGGACCTTTCGCGGATTCGGGCTCTGTGCAGCGCTTTGGGCCTTGGGAGATCTCGTCGCTGGCCACGCACCAGACCTCATCTGGAAGCAGGTCGGGATTACCATCCACTACTCTGGAGCGATCTTCCTGCCCTCGCTTTGGTGGATCCTTGCCCTGCGCTGGGCGGAAGAGCGAGGTGCAGCCCCACCGATCGACGCTCGGCGCTGGATCCGGGTGCCACTCGTCTTCGCCGCTGCGATGTGGCTCGTGATGGCGACCAATCCCTGGCATGGCCGCTTCTTGGTACCGGTACTCGGCTGGCGAAATCTCTACGGGCCTCTTTGGTGGGTGATGGCCCTTCCCAACTACGCTCTCATCCTCGGGGCGTTTGCAGTTGCGATTCGGGTCCTGCGGCGCACGCGCTCGCCCGGCGTGCGGCGCCAGGGAGCGCTGATGATTGCGGCGAGCGGGCTTACACTCGTGGCGCACTGGGTGTATGTGTCGGGGGTCGGGACTGGCGCCAATGCGACCATTCCTGTGTTGGCTGTGGCGGCGACGATCCTCGCGGTCGGCATGCTGCGCGACGGACTCTTTGAAGTGATGCCGGCCGCGCTCTCGGTGATCGCCTCTGACAATCCCGACGGGCTCGTGGTGGCGCGAAGGGATGGACGCGTCATCTACGCGAACGCGCGCGCCCGAGCTGCGCTGGCTCCTGCTCGTCTCGATAAGGAGACGCCGCTCCCTTCTTTGCTCGGCCCCTGGCTGCTTCGCTCGGATGGCGCACCGTTGGCCGCGCCGACCGGCTTCTCCTCACAAGAGGGCTGGTGGAGAACTGTCGTCGAATCCGAGGACGCGCTCTATCGCTATGGTACCGACGACGTGCGTTGGCTTCGCATCAGCGCCCGTCCCGTAGGGGGATTGGCCGGGCGACTCCTTGCCCATTGTCTGCGCATCCGCGACGTCACGGACGAACAACGCGCGGAAATCGAGCTGCGCCGGGCGCGCCGCCTGGAAAGCGTCGCCGAGCTTGCCCTCGGTGTAGCCCACGATTTCCACAATCTCCTGACAGTCGTGAAGGCCAACGCCGAGCTGCTGGCCGACCAGCTCCCGGCGAACCCGGAGCTGCAGCGCAAGCTCTCGAAGATTCTGCGGTCAAGCCAGCAAGCCACGGAGCTTGCAGATCACCTTCAGCTTTATGCTGGAGCCGCGGAACCCGTGCGGACAGCACTTGATCTTTCGACCCTCGCACGGGACATGCTCGAGATGCTCGATTCCGAGGTCTCTACGGCACCCATCGGGACAAGGATCCACATCGAGCTTGGCCTCGCGACCCAGCCCTTGTCTGTGGAAGCCGATGCGACGCAGCTCCGACAGCTCGTACTCAATCTCTTCGTGAACGCCCGCGACGCCCTGGGCGAGAGGGGCGGAGAAATTCGGATCAGTACTGGACGCAGCTGGCTCGATCCGGCGCGTGCCCCGCACGTGGTGTTGGGACGCGATCGTCCCGCAGCAGACTACTGTTACCTGAGGGTTTCGGACACGGGGAGTGGGATGAAGCCGGAGACCCAAGAGCGGATCTTTGAGCCCTTTTTCAGCACGAAGGGCAAGCATCGTGGGATTGGACTTTCTACCGTGCTCGGAATTGCGAGGTCTCACGACGCGGTGCTCGAGCTCGAAAGCCGAGTCGGCCGGGGAACCGCCTTCACCCTCCATTTCCCGATCGCGGAAGGCGATGCTTTCCCAGCGGAGCCCCTTGGCCCTTCCGTGACCGGGACTCGCTCCGCAGGGAGTGACTGAGCACTCGCGCAGTTTTCGGAGGGCACTTTCGAAAGGCGACGGCCGACGAGCGCGGGCTCCACCGTGTGTTTGACGCGAGGCCAGGCCTCGCTACCTGCGCAGCAGTCCGCGGCCTGTGATGAGCGGTAGATCGAGCGCGGACAACAATCCTGTCGGGGCCTCGCACACCGCGGGGATCGCATTCACAATACGCGTCGCCGTGAGCACGACACCACCCACCGCGTGATCACCGTGCTCATCCCAGAACTCGAATTCACAGCGCATGCCGGGAACGCCCTTCACGAGCACGCGGTAGGAGCCATGGCCCTTGGGCCAATCCGGTGCGAGGTCGTCATCGAGGCGTGTCACGTGTTCGACGACGAGGACGGGCTTGCCGCCGACGATGCCCTGTACCTCGAAGCGCAGCGCGGCCATCGTGCCGGGCTCGACCAGGTTGCCCTGAATATCGAGTCGCTTGGCCGCTGGCCGTCGCTCATGGCACTCGCGGATCTCGTCTAGCGTGAGGCCCAGACCTTCGGCGAGCAGCTTGATCGTGCCGCCCCAGGCAAAGCGCAGCGCCCCGGGCGTCAGGATCAGGGGCTTCGCATCCAGCGGCTTCCCAAAACCCATCGTATCGAAGAGCACTTCGGGCTGCGCGTAGGTTGCGTAGTTGATGATCTCTTGGACGCGGATCTCCTCCCACGTGCCGCATAGGCCCGAGAGCACGAGTGGAAGAAGATCGTTGGCGAAGCCGGGATCAATGCCCGAGGTGAAGAACGAACTCGTGCCCTTCACGCACGCCGCTTCCAGCTGCGCGGTTACGCGATCGCCCAGTGCGCGCGGGTTCACGAGACCCACGACCGAGCTTGATACCACGTTCTTGCCCGAGGCGAGGATGCCGCAGATGTCTTTCACGGCATCGAAAGGTCGGCGGTCCGCAGTCGCCGTGTAGACGACGCAGTCCGCGTCCGCCGCCAGCAGTGCGGCCGCGTCGCGAGTCGCGTGGACACCGGTTGGCGGCCGACCACAGAGCTCCCCTGCGTCTTTTCCATCTTTCTTCTCAGACGTGACGAAGACACCCACGAGCCCGAGATCGGGATGGTCAAGGATCTGGCGCAGCGCGTAGCGACCGACATTGCCGGTGCCCCACTGGATCACACGAAAGGACATAGGATCCTCCGATGGAGACGCGTGAGCTTAGCGGGGGCGTCCCGTTTCGGGCATCTTCCGGGGATGCGTGAGCATCGCTACACGCTCGATTTGCCCCATCCGCCGGCCCGGGTGTGGGCACTGATGCAGGACTACGAGCACTGGAGCTCGTACGCGCCGATGGTGATCCGCGTACAGGTCCTGCACGGGGGCGACGCACAGGGCAACGGGCTTCTCCGCCGGGTGATCTACCGACTCCCGCTTGGGCGCCAGGGATCGGCACTCGAGCTCGTGACAGAAGTCGCGCCGGCCCGAGGCTATACCTATACGATGATCAGTCGCCAACCCGGCAACGATCAGACAGGGCGCGTGCGTCTCGAGCCGATCGACCCGAATCACACCCGCCTGCATTTCGAAGAGCGCTACCACCTCACGAAGGCGCCCTGGCGGTGGTTCGAGGGACCGATCTATCGTTTCATCAATCGGCAGAACGAAGCGTCAATGCGTGCCCTTTCGGCGTGGCTCAGCGAACATCCTGAATACCGGACGGACCTCGCCTGACCCGGGTCCCCGTTCCGCGCGAGCGACCCGCTCACACGTGACGTACACATCCGGGAGAAACGAGCTCCGCTACGGCATCGCTCTGGCTCGGACCCGATGGAATGTGGGCGTTCACGCTCGGGGACGAGGAGGGAGAAGGGATCCGCGCCGACGGTGCCCTGAAGTTCCTTGCGGCTCAAGGGCTGCCGCGCATCCAACGCAAACGGGGTGGAACTCGAAGGGGTTCGCAGCTTGGTGGAGCCTCCCGCACGCGATGCAGCTCACGAGCATTGACGCGTGCGCGATCTCCCCCCGGCCAAGGGACCTGTCCCTGCCTTGCATGGTTGCCTCATGGTGTCACCGCCCTCGGCGCGCGAAGGCCGAGAAAAGCGGGTAGGGGGTTCTCGCTCAGCGACCTATCTTCGCCTGGCGCAGGCGACGATTCAATGACCGGCCGTTCAGTGCCTCCCTTTCAGAGTGAAATGCTTGAAAATGGGACTTCACGTGCAAGGTCTGATTCACGCAAGCCTCCGCGCAACCCAAAAACGGGCGATCGGTTCGCCAAGACCAGGCGGAAGCGAGATCCGAGCGATGCCGGCCACAGTCTTGACGACAACGGTCTACGTCGGCGTCGAGTGTCGCGATCAATCTCTCGGGGATGGCGCCCAGAAAACGGCGCTACGGATTCGGCTCCGCATAGCAACGCCGGAGCGCATCTTCGACCACGGCGTCCGCGCTCCCTGGTTCAGCGCTGTCGCACGCGCGGCGGTAGCTGCGGATCTGCTCGTCAAAGCTCTTGCGCCCGGCGAGGCACTCACGTTCCTCAGGCGAGAGGTTGTAGATCATGGCCCACGCTGCATATTGGGCGCGGAGCTTCTCTTCCAGCTCCGATTGGGGGAAGATGCACATCTCGCCCGCCGGGTAGGACGCGGGCCCCGAAGCCACCGCAGGCACCGAGACAGAAGGTGTGCGTGACATGGCGCAACCGGTCAAGACGACGACGAGCGCGGACCCTATGCGCATAACTCCCTCAAACTGCCTCAGCATGAGCAGACGGCGACAAGAGATCAACGCAATTCTGTGGTGGAGAGAACTCTATCGCGGGGGAGTACGAAGAGCGTCGCAGCCAGTGCTCAGATGAGCAGGCACGAGCACGCTGCGATAACAGTGCAAGGCCAAAGCGTCTTGCGTGGAGAGGAGTGGCGACTCGCTCTCGCAACTGCGCTCGGTGTGTCACGGATTCCTCCATTCTCTCCTCCGCATCATCTTCCGCGGCTGGCGTTTGGCGACTTTGGGTGGGCGCCCCCGCCCAAGTCGCCCGCCGGCTCTGAGGCGTTCCGCCCTTTTCCTCGCTCTCCCGAACGGCCACAACGATACGCCCTAGGAGTGGAGGAGAGGTTGCCCCCAGCTTCGCCTTGGCGCTGAATCGAAGCTCTGCACCCCGTGGACCCGAGATGGGACCCGACCCATGGGGCGCCCCAGCGACTGGGATGGCAAGGGCTTTCCGGATTCACCTGTTGTTCCGAAGGGAAGGGGAGAAGAGAACCCAGCCCGCGGTTCGCCTGCAGGCCGCCGCCCGGGAGCCGACGGGAGCATAAAGGAGGGTGGGGGAGGACGGAGGAGATGCCTCCCCGCGGGTTGACCTAGGCTGCCCAGACGCTTCATGTTTATGCCGAAAGCTACATTTTCCGGGGACGACAAGGGCGAGGCGTTGCGCGGAACCACGGTGGGAGACCCGGAAACTGCAGCTCGATCGACCTCGTTCCCGGGCTTGGGTGCAAGCTGGCCTATGGCCGCGCGCGCGAAAGCCGGCGGTATGACTCGATACCTGGCCGTGTCCTCCCTGCGCCGCAGCGCAGTCTTTGAGGGTGGGTCCTTGCAGTTCTGGAGCGTGCAACCGTGAAGCCCGAGGAGCTGCGCCAAATCGGGCCGTATCCCGTGCGTCAGTTCATCGCAGAAGGCGGCATGGCTTGGGTCTTCGAGGTCGCGGACCCGCGCTTCAATGCTCGCCGCGCCCTCAAGATGCTGAAACCCAGCGCGGCCGGCGGCGAGGAGTTTCGCCGCTTCGAGTCCGAGGCGCGTCTTCTCGCGGCAATCGATCACCCCAACCTCGTCACAATCTTCGACTTCGGAAAGGACGAGAGCACAGGCTGTTACTACTACACAATGCAGTTCATCGACGGGCCGCCCCTCTCGCAGCGCGGGTCGCTTGCGCTTGCAGAGGCGGCACCACTGTTCCTCGATGTACTTGCAGGTCTCGCAGCGCTGCACGACGCGGGAATCGTTCACCGAGACCTTAAGCCCGCGAACGTGCTGCTCACGAGCGATGGTCGCGCTCTGCTTGCGGACCTCGGGATCGCCCGTGTTCAGGAGGAAGCGAGCCTCACGCGCACGGGAATGGCCATCGGCACCGCGCTCTACATGTCACCGGAACAAGCCCGCGGAAAGCCGGTCGGTCCATCGAGCGACGTGTTCTCGATGGGCCTCTCGATCTACCAGGTGCTCACGGGGCAGACGGTTTACGACGCAACGGGGGACGTCGATAGCTCGAGCGGGCAAGACGTCATCCTCTACTTGGGCTCGCTGATTCACTCAGGCTCCGAGCTCAAGATCCCGTTCCCCGCCGCGATCCCGCCCGCCGTGCGCAGCGTGATCCGGCGTGCCTGCCAGTTCGACCCTGCGCAGCGCTATCGCGATGCCCGGGAGATGCACAATGCCCTGCTCGCGGCGTTGGAAGCGAAGCCGCCGGCCCTTTGGCCTCGCCTCGCCGCGGGCATAGTGCTCGCCGCCGTGCTCGCGGTCGGTGCATGGCAGGGGCTCCGGTGGTGGCGGAATCGGCCGTCTCCGCCGCCACCCCCAGCGGAAGCAGTCGCCCCGACGCCCCCCCCGACACCCCCGGCGACACCCACGCGTCCGGCCGAACCGCCCCAGCTCGTAGCGCGGATACCCCGCGAAAGTGCCATTGTTCTCCACCGCAGCGAGCTACGCTCGTTCTCCGTCGACGTGAAATCGCCTACCGGCTCTCCACTCCACTACACCTGGAGCCTCGACGGCGCGGCGCAACCCGCTGCCGGCGCGAGTTTCGACCTGCGGGCAGAGCGCAGCGCGCAGCTCTCCGTGCACGTCGAGGACGACAACGGCGCCTCCATCAACGAGCGTTGGGATGTGACAGTCGAACACAGGAAACCCGAGCTCCGCCTCCTTCCCGCCGGAGCGCAGCCACCGCTCGAGCTCGGCGACAAGCGGGAGTTCCGGATCGAGGCGAGCCACCCCGACGGCGAGCCCATCACGACGCGTTTCCTCCTTGATGGAAAGTCGGTGGCGGAGGGCAGCGCATTTACCTTCAAAGCCGACAAGCCGGGCAATTTCGTGCTGACAGCCCGCGCGGCAGATGCGCAGGGGGGCGTCGCCAGCGTCGATCGGCGCATCGAGGTGCGCCCGAAAGCCGCGGCGGCCGCGTCCGCGGTCCCAGTCCCGGAACCGGCGCAGACCGAGACCGCCGCACCGCCGGCGCCGCCCGTGGTGGCACGCGCGGTCCCGCCGGAGGCACCCGCGAAGGCGGTCCCGCACCGGGACCCCCGCGACGCTGCGCTTGCAGCCCTCGCCGAGTACAAGGCGGCCTACGAGTCACGCAACATCGACCGACTGGCCCGCGTCTGGATCATGAATTCGACGCAGCGCGCCCACATGAAAGACACCTTCGAGAACGCCGACAGCATCGATGTGCGCATCGAGCAGCGGGATGTCGTGGTGGAGGAGGATTCCGTGACGATCAACTTCCGCCAAGAGCTGAGCCTGACCGGTCCCCGCATGACGACGAAAGGGGCCGCGTCGGAGAACGTTGCCACCGTGATCCGTCGCGGCGAGGACCAATGGGTGATCTCAAGCATCTATCAGAAGAAGTGAACCAGGAGGCAAAAGACGAAGCTTCACCGGAAAGTGTATTCTATGGAGGCCGAAGGAACGACAAGCGCACGCAGCCCCTGCTCGTTGAGGCGCCACAGGAGGTTCGCAGAAAGGACAAGGCGGCGCCACGGATTGAACTTGATTCCGGTGGCCGCCGAGGCGATGTAGTTTCCTACCTCGTTGTGTTGCGTGTTCTGGTTGAGCAAAAAATCGGTCGTCGCCGTGAGCCACTCGGTGATCCGGAGATCCCCGCCCACTGCGTAGCGCATTTCGTTGAGGGCTTGGTCGTTAAATCGCCACAGAAAGCCCACGCTCACGTGGGGCGAGAAGATGCCGAGGGCTGCTGAGTAGATCAGCGAGGCGCCGGTGGCGGGCTGGCCGAAGCCGCGAAAGTTGTCGGCGTCGCCGGTGGGCACGTAGAAATCCAAACGGCTTGCCACAGCGCCATACTCGCCCTCGACGAAGTTCATCTTCGCGCGCAGCACGATATCGCCAATCCCGCTCGAACTCGCGCTGCCGCTCGTTCGCACCGAGAACGTGCTCCCCGTACTGGGATCGATCAGTCCATTCGCCTGGACGCTCCCCTTGAGCCAGGTCGCGAGGTAGGGCACCACAATTCCAACGTCGAGCTTGTCGGTGACGCCGTAGTTCACGAACAGGGCATACACGTCTGTATGGATGTCGGTGTCGAGGCTGACCTTTGGAATAGACGCACCGAGCGTGTAGGTCCCGGGTGTCCCGCTGGCCGGGAATCCACCGGCCGCGGAGCAGGTCGACGAACCACAGGGCGGGATCACGAAGTGAATGAGACTCTTCCCAAGCACCAGAGATCCGGCGTTGAAGGTCACCAAGGGAGGAGGGCCCGGCGGCAAAGAGTTCCCCGGATTAGAGGGTGGGGTAGGACCGTGAATCACGTTGTTCGGGCTCGGCGGAATCACGATGACCGGCGCACCGCCGCTGGTCAAATCGTAGTTCCCAAGGTTTTGACCCTGGAAGACGTCGTAGTCGATCGAAGAGTAACCAAGTGCGATGTTGAGCTTTCCTTTGCCCGTGGTCTGGCCACGCTCCGAAAAGAGCGGTCCAAGTCCGTCCGTGGATCGCTCGAAGATGTTGAGGTTCGGGTCAAACTTGTATGTGAAGCCCGCCACAGTAGAGCCGACGGGGTAGTAGTTGAACTGGTCCGCGATCTGAGAGCTGAATTGCACGAGCGCCGCTCCGCTCTCGAAGGTCGAAAGAAACTGGCTGGAGCCGCTGAAGCTGCTTCCGGTGAGGAAGACACCCACCTCGGCTTGCGCCTGTGCGGCCAGGTTTGGGTAGAAATCCTTGAGATCCGCGGCCTGGGTGGCGCGGCCTCTAGCGAAGCAAAGGAGCACGAGCAAAATGGTGAGGTAGGGAATACGCTTGCGCACGCTCTCCCCCTTTCGATGCGCCAACGTGGCCCCGACTCTACGAGGCGGCCGGTCCCGGTGTCAACTGCACGCAAGAGCTCCGATCGATGCCGCGCTCCTCACGCGTTAGGCACTGCTGGGCTGACAACGCCACACGTCGCAGCGTCCAGTCCAATTTCTCATCCTACACCCCTCATCGCCTGGCCTTCCGGATGGGCGAAACGATGCCAAAAGACAGGACGGCCTGGCATCTCGTGTGGCAGTTCCCGGCCGCTTGGAAAACGAAGCGAACGAGCCTCGTTGGCGGAGCTGGCCGATGCGCTGCGGTCGTTCCGAAGTCTCTATTCAGGGCGGATCGGGCGGTGACGCGCTCGGCCGAACCGGCGGGCGAAATCGAATCTGTGTCCACAGGGTCCGCGGAGTTTGCGAGGACCCGGCCGGAGGCGGATCCCTCGAACGGCCTTAGGCCTCGGTGACCTCGAGGACGATCCAGCCGGCCCCAGCCTCTTCCAAGGCCCGCGCCGCTGCATTCTCAGTGCTCTCAGTCTCGACGAGGATCGTACGGCGATCGTGGGCTTCCGCTGAGCTGGAGCCGGACCCGCCAGACTGGGCCCACTGTGGGCGGCGGGGCGGCGGCTGGCGATGGCGTGGGAGCCACAGGCGGCTGAGGGGACACCGCGGGCCGAGAGCGTGCGGTCCGCGCCTCAGCGTGCTCTGCAACGAGCTTGAGATATGCCTCGGAAGGATTCGCAACCACGAGACCGAACACCCAGGGAGCCTTCTCGCTCCGCCGTGGCTTCAGACGACGCGAATGCCAGACGAGGCTTTCGATCATGAGGTGCTGGCCCCGCGCCAGGGTGACGATCACGACAGTCGGCGTACCGTGCTCAAGCTCTTCGTCTTCCACCAGCCGGACCGAAAGACCTCCTTCTGAAAGGTCTAAGAGGGTCGCAGAAATCGTTCGGCCGTTCGCCCGCAGTTCACACGGGGTACGCAGCTGAACGCGGTTTTGCCTCCGTCGTTCCGCGTGGTTCTTTTTCCCCTCAAAGGGAGGTGGGCTATGCAGGCCCGAGTTGCTGTATCGGCGAGCCAGCCACGGACTCAAGAGAGGCAAGGGAAAAAGCAGCCCGACGCTCCGATCCCCGGGCGGGCGACCCAGAGGGCCAGGGAGCAATGGGAACACCCGTCCTCGGCGCTCGACGACGTGCGCTTGGCGCGCCACGGGCCCGTTGCGACGGAGTGGAATCCTCGACTGGTTCCGCACCGCGCATTGAACGAGTATGGGGTTGGCGCGGGGTTCCGAGCGATCGCGAGCAGCCAGCGAGCCGTTAGCCGAGCAAGAAGTGAATGATCGCCCAAACGACCAATGTCATGAGGAGGCCGAAGAGGCCCACTACGGCGAGGGCGAACGCGGCGTTGGGTAGGGTCTTGGGCCCTGTGTTCCTCTCTCGCGCCTGCCCAAGATATTCATCCATCAGCGCCAGCGGGATCAGTCGACGTACTAAGCGAAGCCCCACGATGGCGACGATGAGGTCGTCCAAGTATCCAATGACGGGGATCCAGTTTGGAATGAGCTGGATAGGGCTTGCGAAATAAGAAGCAACGAATACGGCCACGAGCTTGGCGAGGAGAGGAGTGCGTGGGTCCTTCGAGGCAAGGTAGAGCGCACGGACTTCGATGAGGAGCTCTTGCGCATGGTCTTTCCAGGAACCTTCGCTCCCTTGGGGCTGAATGGTGCGGCGCGGCGGCATGAAGTTGGGGAGCGTATCTCGCGTAGATCGGCAGCGCCGAACGCGCGCCCAAACACAGGAAGGAAAAGAGTGAGATGTGGGTCGTGCCCGTCCGCGATTTCCTGACCAGCGTGCGGAGGCTTTGCCGCTAGCGACCCCGCGATTCTCGATGGAGGCGTCGTCTCTTGGCTGCTCGCGCGGTGCGGGTTCTCTTCTCGGAGGGCTCAAGCTTGTCGGCCCGCGAGGCCATTACGGCGCTCGGGAGAGCGGGCTGCCGCATCGAGGTTTGCGACCCGAGCGGGCTTTGCCTTGCTCGGTTCTCGAGATTTGTGCGACGAGTGCACCGCTGTCCGCACTTCGCCTCCGATCCGATGGCGTACTACGGGTTCATCCGGGGGCTTCTCGCGAGCGGCCACTACGATGTCCTCTATCCCGCGCATGAACAGGTCTATCTCTTCGCCCGGCAGCGCAACGCACTCTCCGCACTCGCGGGCGTGCCCGTCCCGAGCTTCGATGCGATTCAGCACATACAAGGCAAGGTCGCAATGGCCGCTACGCTCGAGAGGTTGGGGATCCCGATGCCTCCGACAGTTGTAGTTCACGATGAGGTCGCAGCGCGGGCAGCAGCCGCACGCATCGGGTGGCCATGCTATCTGAAAGCCGATATCGGGACCGCAAGTGGAACGATCTGGAGAGTGACCGACGCGCCTTCGCTCGATCATGCGCTTGGCGACCTCCGCACCCTTGGAGCGCTCTCCAGCGGTGCGGTCGTTCAGGGACTTGCCCCGGGCGTGCTCGAGCGCATCTATGCACTCGCCGACCGTGGCCATCTCGTAGCCGCTCATAGCGTCCAACAGCTCACCGCGGGACCGCGAGGGGGCGACGTGCAAAAGGTCTCGGTGGACCGTCCAGCGGTCCGCGCCCACGTCGCGCGCTTGGTCGAGGCACTCGATTGGCACGGTGCCCTGTCCATCGACTATCTCCGGGATGGGTGCGATGGCACCGAACGATTCGTAGACGTAAACCCGCGCCTGGCAGAGCCGGGGAATGCCGTTCTATGCGGCCTGGATTTGCCAACTCTCCTCGTCCGCCTGGGTCTTGGCGAACACATCCGCGCTCAGCCGCCGGGGGAAATCGGCGTCCAGACGCACATGGCGCTCCAAGCGATCATCCTACCGGCAACGCATGGCGGTTCCCGATTCGAGATCCTGCGAACGGTCGCGGAACTGATCCTGAGCCGCGGCCCGTTTTGCAGCAGCCACGAATCGCTGACCCCCGTTTGGGTCGATCCACCGAGCGCGCTTCCCGTCGGATTCGTGGCACTCTTGCTGCTCCTTTCACCGGCGAAATGGAGGTCGCTGGCAGCGCGGCAGGTTGGGAGTTACGCGTTGACGGACGCGGCGGCTCGGGCGATCCGGGAGATGCCAACGGATGCGGTTTGAAAGAACGGCGCAACGACGACTCCCTGGGAGTGCTTGAAGCCGCGCTCTCCTCGCCTTGATGACCGTGCCGCCGCCCGGGCGTCATGCGAGCAAGTTGACCCGGCATTCCGAACCCTTCAACCTTCACCGAACCGGCGTCGAACGCTGCACCAGCCGCCTGGGTCTGAGGAGGGTAGGATGCGAGGGGAATACCTGACCGTAGACGCCGATGGACACGTGCTCGAGCCCATCGATACCTGGGAGCGCTACATCGACCCGAAGTTCCGCGACCGCGCGCTGCGCGTCGGCATTGACTCCGACGGCTTTGAGAACCTCTTCATCGACAACAAGCCCACGCGCATGCTGAAGGGGCGCCTTGGTGCGCTCGGCGGCATTGAAGCGTCCGGCGAAGAGAAGTTCGCGTTTCAGATTCCGGGCCGACGCACATACCAGGACGGCGCACCCGCGGGCGGCTACGACCCCAAGGCGCGCCTTCAAGTCCTCGACGCAGAGGGAATCGACAAGGTCCTGCTCTATCCAACGATCGGGATCGCCTGGGAGGGGGGCGTGAAAGACCCCGCGCTCGCTCTTGCCTACTGCCAGGCGTACAACCGCTGGCTCGTGGACTTCTGCCGTACGGACGTGCAGCGGCTCTATCCCATTGCGCACATCACACTCCTCCACCCTGAAGGTGCCGTCGAGGAGGTGCAGCGTGCGCGCCGCGACGGGTGTGTGGGCGCTTATCTCTCGCCAGACCTTGGAGCCCGAGGCGGGCGGTCCCTCGATGACCCAACCTTTGACCGCTTCTGGGCGACCGTGCAGGATCTCGCGATGCCGGTCGCGTTTCACGTGGTCGCGCGAGAGGACCTGACGTTCTCACGCTGGGCGAGGCGAGGAACCGGTTCGGACGGCCTGTTCATGTTCGCTTTCCTCGCAGTCGAAGTGATGGCCGCCTTCACTCAGATGATGGTGACCGGCCTCTTCGAACGCTACCCGCGGCTGCGCTGCGCTGTGCTCGAAGCGGGTTCGAACTGGATCACCGCGTGGCTGGACCGGCTCGACCACAAACTACAAAGGGGAGGTTTCCCGACCGCGCTCCGTATGCTTCCGAGCGAATATTTTCGGCGCCAATGCGTCATTTCGGCGGACCCGGACGAGACGCTTACGGCACCGATGGTGGAGCACCTCGGCGCTGACTACGTGGTCTGGGCCTCGGATTACCCCCACCTGGATGCCTCCTTCGGCGTGGTGAACGAGATCCGCGAGCGTCTGGCTTCGCTGCCGCCGGATGCACAACGAAAAGTGCTGGGCGAGAACGTCGTGCGCTTCTACGGGCTCGGCGGCTAACGGCAGAAAGGCGCGGCCGCCTCCGCACCGAGAGGACGAGCCGCGGAACATGCGGGTCCCCGCTCCGGAACGCCGAGAGTCCACATTCGTGGGCTTACGCTTGCGCGACGAACTTACGGCGACGGAGGACTTCTCCGCCAACACCAAACACACTCGATGCAGCTTCCCCCGCGAGAGGCCGATGCAGGCGACCGAATCGGCGTCGTGGGAGGAAGGAGATGCGGATTGCTCGCGGAATCATCGCCATCTGCCCTACCTTGGTGCGGACTCCGCGGCTGCAATGAGCGTACGGGCATCGCGAACGAAAACCCAGGCGGCAAGCCCTCAGCGCTATCAACTCGTCCTACAATCGAATCGCTGGCCAAGGCGTCGAGGGTGCCACCGGGGCCGGACTTGTGAAGGCGGCAATCCCGCCCGGCGTCTCGATGGGTGTCAAGCGTCGAATCCTGATCGGACAATCGCTCTACAGCGTTCGGCGCCCTGCTCTGTGTCATCAACACATACTAGAGTAGTACGTTCATCGTGCTCGTGCAGCTGAGCTACGCCATTGCGCCGCGGTTGCCCTGGCGCCCTCGTGGCTAGCCGCAAAGGCAGTCGGAGTCCAGGTCGCTTTCCGATCAAGGAGCGAAGGGGAGAGAGGTAGGAGAATCCCGCGAAGAGTTCGGAAGCTGGAGATGTGGATTCGCCACGCTTGAGGCCGGGATTTCCTTAGAAAGGCCGTGCCAGACCGGCCGGGAGCCAGGGTGAGCGAAACTACGGGCGAGGCCCCGGATGGCTACGCAGGGGAGGCAACCAGGAGCTGGGAAACCACCTCGATCGGATCTCCAACCCCTGCTGCCCCAGGCTCGACGACCTTCCAGTAGATGCCCCGGAGGTTCTGGTCTCGCGTTGGGTTCGCTTGGACGAAGCGAAGTGCGTCCTCACCGAAGCGCCCCTTGAATTTGAAACATCCGTTGTGAGGCTTGGCTGTCACCTCGACGAGGGCGGCACCCACCCGCAGGTGCGTACCCGTGGGAAGATTGGCGGCCGAGATGTCGAGATCGACAAAGAGATTGTCGCCGAAAAGGCTCAGGCACTGACCGTTGGCGATCAATTCCGCCACGTCGCGGCGCATGACCGCAAGCTGGGCCTCTGGATCGCGGGGCGGCCGCCGGCTCCAAGCATCGCCGGGCACCCCCTCGTGCGGTGAGAGGCGCACGCGTTCTGGCATCTCGCGAACACCATCCGCACGCCGTCGTACGATGAGCGCCAGGCGTCCGGAAGTTCTGGGTGAAGCGGCCAACGCACGAAGACCTGACTCGAGTTCGGGGAGCGGACGATGGCGCTGGGGATCGCCCCGCGGTCCATATGCTTCCGCCTGAAGGTCCGCCATACAAAACCCGAAACTAGCACGCTGCCCACCCAGCCTCCCCCCTTTGCAAAACCCACCGCTCCCGGCGAATGCACCGCAAGGGGTGGGTATGCGAGGAGGCTGGGCACTGCTGGCTTCTCACGGCCGGAGGCGCAGCACTGTGGAACCGGCTCGCGCAGGGTGCAGCGCACGGGAGGACCAGCGGTTCCTATTTCGGATTGACATCTTATGCTTAAAACGTCAGCCTGCAGAGGACTCCAACGAGGAGACCACGCGCATGAGCCTCCCCCTTTCCGGTAAGACCGCGGTCGTGACTGGCGCCTCGAGCGGTATCGGCCGAGCGATCGCCGAGAAGCTCGGGGCCGCGGGTGCTCACGTGTACCTTTCGGGTCGCACACGCGAAGCGATGGAGGAAGCCAAAAAACGCATTGAGCAGGGTGTGGGCCGTGCGACGGTCGTCGCCGCAGACCTGCGCGATGTGCGCCAGGTTCCCGCGCTCGTCGAGCGGGCAGCGAGCGAGACGGGCCGACTAGACGTAATGGTGAACAACGCGGGCCTGTCTTATCCCGAGCCGATTCTCGAAGGCGACCCCGAACAGTGGCGCGCGATGTTCGAGACAAACGTGATCGCACTCCTTGCAGGTTGCCAGGCTGCCGTGCGAGCCATGCGCGCTTGCAAGGCGGCTGGGCACATCGTGAACATCTCCTCGATTGCCGCATTACGGCCGGACTCGGGTGTGTACGGTTCGACCAAACACGCGGTGAACTGCATTTCGGCGACCCTGCGACGGGAACTCGAAGAGGACACGATCCGCGTCGTGAACGTGATGCCGGGCGCGATCGCGACAAACTTTGCACGGAACTTCGATCCAAAGGTGATCGCCGGGCTCGTTCAGGCGTCTGGCCTCAAGGTGGAAGTGAAGCGCGGCGAGCGGATTCCCGATGAGGTACTAGAGAAGATCCAGCCCGCCATGCGCAAGATCCTCGGAAGCCCGGAGGACGTGGCGGACGCGGTGATCTACGCGGTGACCCAGCCGATCCATGTGAACATCGCCGAGATCGTTGTGCGTCCGGCGAAGCAGCTCGCGATCTGAGACGGCGTTCGGACTACAGTTCCAAGGATATGCGCGCGGGCATCGCGGCCCTTCGAGTGGGCTCGCGGTTTGTGTTCTGCGCCCACGGACCGAAGCTCTAACGTGCCTGGCAGACGACGGGAAGGGTGCGGCCGAGGTCGTGCCGCATCACGTCGTCGAGGGTGGTCAAGAGGTCGGAGCGCACGGAGGCAAGAACCTGATCGGACCAGCGATTTACCAGCTCCCCCGGATCCTCTTGGAGGTCGTACAACTCGCCCCCCTCTGGGTCGCGTTCGTTCCGTGTGATGCGCCAACGCCGCGTCGTGAGCGTGCGAAATGCGAGGATACCGCGCAGGATGTCGTCTTCCGTGAGGACATGCTCCCGTGGCCCTTCGCCGAGCGGTCGGCCCTCGAGGGTCGCCGGGATTGGGAGACCGCAGGCGCGCAGCGCTGTGGGAGCGACGTCGATGGTCCCCACCGGATCGTCGACCCGGGCTCCGCGGGCGAAGCTTGGTCCGCGCACCAGGAGCGGTACGCGCACCAGCGCCTCGTAGTGGATCGGCCCCTTGAGGACCATGCCGTGGTCGCCCATGTAGTCGCCGTGGTCGGCGGTGAAGATGACCAGCGTGTTCGAGGCAATGCCGCGCGCATCGAGGACGGCGAGGATCCGCCCTACCTGATGATCGATTTGAGCGATCATCCCGTAATACGCCGCGAGGATTGTTAGGCGTTCCTCTTCGGAGAAAAGCGCCCACCCAGGGTTCGCCCATTCCATCTCGGTGCCGCGGAAGCCTCGCGACCAGGCGGCGTGGAACGGCGGCTTACGCGCCAGTTCGTCCGGGGGATACGAGGGCAGTACCTGCCGCATGTCCTCGGGCTTGTAGCGGTCGCACCAAGGGAGCGGCGGATCGAAGGGATGGTGCGGATCAGCGAAACTCACCCAGGCGAAAAACGGCCGGTCTACCTGCGAGAGCCACGCAATCGCGCGATCCGCCGTCCAAGTGGTGTGGTGATCCTCTTCGGGCAACTGGTTCTTCCAGGTCTGGGTCGCGTCCCAGGTGCGGCCCGCGGCTTCGGGCTGCATCAGGCGGAGCCGCTCGACGCCGCGGGCAGAGCCGTCCCGGAAGAGATGGCGCGCGTAGTGGAGCCCGAAGGGGGGAGGCCCGAAGCCCCAGTTCCACCGCCCGACCTGCGGTGCTAGCCGGATGTTGTGAACATCCGCTACCAGCTCAGCGTACTCGAAGCCAAAATAGGGACCGTACCAGTCCGGTGTGACCCAGGCCGAGTCCACCACGGACTCGACCCGTCCCGTTGGGTAGTCGGGAAAGTACGAGGCGAAGTGCGCCTTGCCGAACAGCGCGGTCGCGAACCCGGCCTCCGCAAACCGCGTCGCCACCGACTCTCCGGCTGCGTCGTCAGGCATGTCGATTCCATTGCGGACGACCCCGTGTGTACTCGGATGGCGGCCCGTTAGGATCGTGGCACGGGCAGGCTGGCAGAACGGATTCTGTGTCCTGCAGCGCGTGAAGACCGTGCCTTCGGCGGCGAATCGATCAAGTGCAGGCGTCGCTCCCAGTGGATCGCCGTAGGCGGCAAGCGTCGTCGCCTTATGCTGATCGGTCGTGATGAGAAGGACGTTCATCTCGGTGAGGTCAGCGCCTATTCTCGGAGCACGCGGAAGTTCTCTCTCGCACCATATTCGGTAAAAAGCCGCGCGAAGTCCACTGGTGCGGGCCCTTCTCACCCTTCACCCGCCCGAGAGGCCGGAATCCGGAAGCCGCGATCATGGCGATCAGGACGCGTGCCACGGATTCCATGAACTCCTGCCGGAAAGGTGCGGTAGTTTCGTCAGGGATCTTTGACACAGGAATACGAGGAAGCCCGGGGTCCAAAACTCCTTAACGGCTTCCCAGCGCTTTTTTGAATTTCGGTAGCTCGGGGTGTCGCTGCCGGAACTCTTCGTAAAGATGTGCGTCAGTGTAGTCACGCATATCACAGATCAGGTTGCCACGGAATTTGATCACGACGCAGGTACGCTGGTCGATGATGTCCTTGGGCGTAGCTTTCAACCAGCTTCGTTCGCGAATCTCGACGATCACGCGCTGATCCGCTTCGTACCAATCGCGCCACAGCTGCTCGTAACCCCAGTCTGCCGAGCCGAGTCCAAATTCTCGATTGGAGAAGGCTCCAACGACTGCATCGCGCCCGTGCCACTCACCACCGATTGGCGGCGAACCCGCAACCCAATAAGTGACGTCATCGGTGAAGAGCTGTCCGAGATCCTCCATGCGTCCTTCGAACAATGCCTTCTCGTAGGCTTTGGCGATTTTCGTCCGGTCGCTCATGGATTCTCCTTCGGCGGCGGTTCAAGAAGGGGAGGTCGCTGTGGTCCTTCAAGGACGTGTATGCTCCTCACCCCGGGCATTGGTAACAAACCGCGCGAGCGGATCTGCCTCTCTCGTTTAGCGGGAGAGCACGAGCCAGGCCGCCAGCGCCGTATGCTTCTCGAGGGCGCGCCAAGGCGTTCCTACCCGATGCGAGAAGGACTTGAGTATCGCGTCGACTTGCTGCGCGGTTCGTTGAAGTCGTGCCATTGCCATTGACCGGAGATCCCTCTCAAGAAGCGTCTAGACGCGCAGACCGCGGTCAGTGAGTGAAGTCTTGACCGCTTCGGTGTAGAGCTTGTCCTCGCGCGCGTGCGCTCGGGCGTGTGCGCCCGGGATCCGCTCCGGATCGACGATGCTCGAAGCGACGAGGGCGACGCGGCACGGCTCAAGGCCATGCGAGACCATATCATCCAAGAGCCTGTGGGAAGCTTGCCGCGCTGCATTGCACGCGGCCTCGCATCCACGTTGCCGAGCCTGCAGGCCGGTTTCGCCGCGATCTCCCAGCTCTTGGTGGTAGGGATGGAGTGACTCCCGAATCCAGGGATCCGCCAGATCGATCTCGTGACGCAGCACGATCTCCGGCGCGCGGCGCGTTCCCTTCAGAATAACCACCACCGCCCGTCCCGGTCTCACGTTGAGGCCAACGGAAGCCATCGCTCTGGTTGCGAACGAGGGATTCGGGTTAGGCCCGCGCATCGTCAAAGCGGGAATCTAGGATTGCGGCCGGCGGGTGGTTGGCCTCGATCTGTCGAATCTCCGCCCGGGGTTCCGGGTGACCGAGCTCGATGATCGCGACCGTCCCCGGGCCAGCGGCCGGAAGATTGGGACTCCCGGGATTCACGAACAGAACGCCGTCTTTGCGCAGGAGGAGCGGCCGGTGCGTCGCGGCGAACGCCACGACATCGACACGGCGGCCGAAGAGCGCCTCGAGGAGTGGATCGAGGGGTCCCGGAGGAAGCTCGATCGTGTCGAGGACGCGAATCGACTCATGGGCGCGAGCGAGGTCGAAGAGCGCCCCCACGGAATATCCGCAGGCCTCCACGACACGCGCGTGCGACGCGATGCGCGGATCGTCCCCCACGGCGTGGTGACCGCGCGTCGCAAGTACAGGAGCGACGCGTGCAAACCGGTCCAATACCCCTACCGCGCCCATGTCGCCAAGATGCACGATGAGATCAACTCCTCGCAGCGCAGCCAGCACGGCGTCCGGCAGGTCGCTCCCGTCGGACTGAGCGCTATGGGTGTCCGCCACAAGACCCACTTTGCAGGCCGCGACACGATCGACGGGGATCTCGGTCGGGTTCATTGCCCTGATTCCGTCATCACGCGGGAAACGATGTGCTGTCGCGGGAGGCTTCCAAGAAGCGCTCCGTTGCGATCCGTGGCCCCGATCGCATATCGCCCCGGCTGGCTCAGGATTCGAATCGCCACGTCACGCAGCATCTCTCCACCCTCCCTTGGAGGTCAAGCGCCCGCGGCTGGGAGGTGCCGATCGTTAGGGGGAGGCAGGGCGTATACGGGATCCACGACAAAGATCGCCTCCGCCGCACCGTTCGACTTCGGAGGCTCCACGCCTGGCTGGAGTAGGACCACCGGTGTGCGGCCCTCTTTTCGGTTGCGCTCGAACTCGGCGTCGCTCCGCGGCATGCGCGTTTCCACGGTGACGGACAGGCCAAAGCTCTCCAGGTAATCCGCCAGGACGTTCTCCTCGCCCGCGTTGTAGAGGGCGAGGCGGTGAGAAGGCAATGCCACCAGCAGGCCCGCAAGCCGGCGGGCGTCCCGTGTCCCGGGATAGCGCGGCAGAAGGGTGATGTGCGGATCGTCGCGGAGTGCACCAAGCGTCGACTCCTCGGGATCAGCGTACACCGCCACCCGAAATCCCTTCGCGAGAGCATCGTCTACGGCGGCCGCATTGGGCAAAGCCGCCGAGCAGGTGGCGGACGCATAGAACATCGCCTCGATGGGACGCCCCACATTGAACACGACCCAGGGTCCCGGCGGCAGGGCAGCCACCTGTGAGCCCAGATCGCGGAGTTCTTGCGTCCAAAGTGGATCGCGCACCGGCGTGGCCCATGGCCGCGGGGTCGCGCCCTGAATGAAGAGGGCCGTGATCAGCACGCCGAGCGCAGCCGCCGCGACCCGCCGAGTCCGGGAGGCGCCCGGGCCAAGCTCAAAGCAGCGAGGAACAAAGAACCCGTAGGAGAGGAAAACCACGGGGGCAGCGGGGAAGACGTACCCCCTCATCTTCGTCGCCGCGAGGGTGTAAACCCCGTAGGTGAGGAGGAACCAACCGACAACGGGCAGCCAATCGCGCCGTCGCCGGAAGGCGTGGACCATGAACGCGACCAGCGGCACCGGCGCCAGCAGTCCGTAGTCATACGTCAGATTGGCAATGTGCCAGGTCCACGATCCGGCGTGCTTGTCCACCGGCTCGAGGAAGTAGTGAACCGAACGTCCACGCAGCCAGGCAAACTCCGCGGGGAAGGCGCGGGCGAGATGGAGATACCACGGCAGGACGACGAGAGCGGCCACGGCGCAGGCCAGCGCTGGGAGGGTGACGACCGAGATCCATCGCCCGGAATCTCGGACGGGTCCCCGCCGCCAAAGCTGCGCAAGGAGAGCGAAGAAGAAAACGGCCGGGCATACGAGTGCACCCCCCTCCTTGGTGAGGAAGGCGAGCCCGGTGATGCCACCCACCACCACCGCCTTTGCCCACCTGGACGGGCGGGGTGGATCGTTGTCGTCCGCGGCCCACAGCGCCGCAAGCACGCCGAGCTCCACGAAGAATGCCATCAACGTGTCCACATGGTCGGCACTGCGCAGGCCACCTGCCCAGAGCGCCGCAGACTCGTGCCAGGCGTGAAATCCCGCGGCCACGAGTCCACCGGAAACGCCCAGCATTCGCCTTGCGAGGAGGAAGGTGAGCAGGACCGTCAAGGTCGAAACGACGAGGCTCGGCACCCGCATCGCGAACTCGTCCACACCAAAGACGGACATGGAGAGCGCCATCAGCTGCAGGGCGAGGGTGGGATGCGTTAGCCACACACGGCTCTCGAGCCACCTCTCGGGGGGGACCTCGTTGAGTGGGTGTTCGAAAAGCGTGGGTTCAAGGGGATGGTCCATGAGATGGCGCGCCACGACCGCGTGGTAGCGCTCGTCCCACTTGCCGAGGTACCAGTGCGCCGCCAGATTGATGCGGACCGCGAGTGCCGCGAGCAAAAGCGCCACAAGCGCTAGACGCGTTCGGCGCCGACTCCCGGCCCACCATGCGACCGCAGTGGCGAGCAGGGCTGCGCCGAAAGTCGCTCCGCCAATCGCGTCCACGCCATCCTCCCGCCAGCCGCCCGCGGCGCAGGCTATCACGACCGCCGCCCCCCGCTTTTTTGCCGGCCGCCGAGCTTGGGGGGGGCCTTGCGTCCTCCATCGTTCCGGATGGAGGAGCCGAGCGAGAGGGAGAGCGCAGGCCTTGTGAACGCGAATGCTTGTGGCACGGTGGTCCGCACCCAACAGCCTGTGCGACGAAGCCTTTCTCTATACCGGAGCCAGAGGCGACCGCACGCGCTCCGCGTGGCAAGGGAGGTAGGCCGCTAGACATGAAGGTCGGACGGAGAAGCGCAAAGGTCGGGCAGCTGCTCGCGAAAATCGGCCGTCAGCTACGCGATGCTTGGGTAATCGCCGGCCTTTCATTCGCGCTGCTCTTTGCCGTTGAGGGTGGGTACCGGCTCTACGAGCGACTTCCTGGGCCCAAAGCGCAGGCGACTGGAATTATCCCGCAGAACCCGTACGCCTCCGAGGCGTGGTTTCCGAAGTTCCGGGCGGCGAGCCATTTTCACATGGGTCGCCCGGACTCATTCTACGTGGACTACGATCCCTACCGGGGTTGGTGGGTGCGACCTGGCCGCCACGAAGACCTCTACGTCGAGCCTTCGGGCTACCGGCACACCGAGCAGCCCCCTCGCGGCAACGAAGCGACGCTGCGCCACGTCTTTCTTTTCGGCGGCTCTGCCATGTGGGGCTTTACGGCGCGCGATCGAGCCACGATCCCGTCTTGGGTCGCGCGCCAACTCGCCGCGCAAGGCTTCGAAGATGTCGAGATTGACAACAAGGCTCAGTGCGCGTTCAACCTCACCCAGAACGTTGCCACCCTTGAGCAAGAGTTACGGCAGGGCGCGCGACCGACCGCCGTTGTCTTCCTCGACGGGATCAACGAGGTCGGTCCGGTCGCAGAGGGCGAACAGCCCGGCGATGTCTACGGGCAGGCCGATGCGCGCAGGCGCTTTGCGCTCGGACATGGAAGTACGAATGAGCTCCTGCTGGCACTGGCTTCGAACCTTCACGTGGTGCGGGCGCTGCAAGGCTTGAGGCCGGCGCCCAAGCCCCCGGAGCTCGACGTGCCTTCGGCGTGCGCGAGAATTGCGGACAATTACCTGAATCTCGTTCGAATCGGTGAGGCGCTTGGGCGGGAGTTTGACTTCACGCCTCTTTTCTTCTGGCAGCCGGCTCTTGCGACGAGCGGCAAGCAACTCGGTCCCTGGGAGGCACATCTCATGGCGGACGATCGCGACCCGCTGGTGAGGCTCACGAAAGCTTGTTTGCCCGACGTGGAAGCGCGCCTCGCCAAGCGCCGCGGCATCGATTATTTCCCGCTAACTGCGATATTCGACAAGGTCCAAGGGGATCAGTTCCTCGATCATTTCGGACATGTGACCGAGCAGGCCAATGCCGTCATCGCTGCCGCAATCACCGAGCGGCTGGTCCCTGTCCTGCGGCCGCCTGAGGTGAGCGCGACTCCTGCAGTGCGGCCCTGACGAGAACGCGGCCTGATATAGTTAGAAAGCGTTCCTGTCCAAGGAGAGAATGTTCCCATGGTTCACAGATTCCTGGAAAAGCTGAAGAGCGTCTCTCTTCGGAGTATTGCCCGCTTCCGCGCCAAGCGGGCGGTCCGGGCCGGGTTGTTTCGAGGGATCGACTTTGAGGCCATGACGGCCATCCGCAAGAGCTACGACGCTCACCCGTTTAGAAAGTATCACGACAAGTTCGAGCACTCTCTCATTCGAAATGCCGAGCGAATATTTGCTCTAGGGCTGGACAAGTCGACCGGCCTCCGCATTCTCGACATCGGCTGCGGCTTTGGCTATTTCATGTATGCTGCGCAGCAGTTTGGCCATCGTCCGATCGGTCTCGATCAGGATGATCCGTACTTCAATGAAGTCACCCATTTGCTCGGCCTGAAAAAGGTTCTACACACCATCGCGCCGTACGAGCCGTTGCCGCAAATTCCTGGCGGCCCATTTGACCTGATCACCGCGTTCGCCACCTGTTTCGACCGCGCGGGGCAGGAGGGTCAGTGGGGCCCGAAGGAGTGGGAATTCTTCTTGAAGGACCTCACGCGCTTCATGGCGCCGGGTTGTCTCCTTCACATTAAATTCAACCAGTATGTCGGCACCGCTCGTCCGCGGAGTTTCGAGTGTCGACCCGTTCCCGATGATCTCCTGGATTATTTTGGCTCGATGGGCGCGAGATTCGACAAGCGCGCCATGCAGATCCCGAACGCGCTGTCGCACGTCGCTGCCCGCTGACGCGCCCGCCCGGCTCCGATCAGTAGTCATAGGTAAAGATGAGATCCGCGGAGGAGTTCCCGTCACTCGACGTCCTGCTCTCCACGGTGAAGTGTTTGGTCAGACGCCAGTCCACTCGGACGCGCCTTAGCTGTGACCCTCCTACGTCGTTGTCGTAGTGCAGGTAAATGTCCGGCGTGATATACCGGCCGGCTCCAACCGTGGCCCCCGATCCGGTCTCTGCAGCGCTCGCCGTGAATGTGTCGACGGGGAGCGCTGGGCCGACCGTCTCTCCAATCTGATTGAGAAGGGCACCTCCCGCCGCTCCGGCCATGAAGGAACGCAGCGCCCCGGCCTCCGGCTGCGCGAGCGAATCGGAGGTGTGCCCGAACAGAAGCAGAGCGAGAACGTCATTCTGAGGATAGAGCGGATCGCTCTCGAGACGGAGAGTTGGAGCAGAGGCGGTTCCACCGATGGTTGCGAGAATCTTTACGTCGCCCACCCGCGTCGTTGCGAAGGCATCAAGACCGGGGTCAAGAGTCGTGCGCCCGCTAGAGGTTGCATGACCCTCCTCGATTTGGAACATGCGTCCTTGCAGCCGATAGCTTCCGTGGACGACGTCGACCCCACCGAGCACGACGAGAGGCTGGGGCGGAGATTTGTGGGCTTCGATCGCCCCCTCGATCTCGACGTGAGCGCCTTGGCCCACAATCCAGGTGTTCCGAGGCACCTCCAGGGGAAGATCGACGCTCGCTCGAAGATATCTCGCCTCGCCGGGATTCCCTCAAGAATCGATGTGGTCGGAGCCATCGCCATCTGGCGCACCTGAATCTCTCGAAACAGAGGGTTGCGCTGGCTTGTGAGTCGCAGTCACAGCGATCGCTGCACGAATGCATACGACCCCTCATCGACTTTTGGACCAGACAAAAAAGATTAGAAATAGGCCGCGAGACCCACGCTAAGGTTTCTGTGGTATCCGGGTGTGAAGTGCCAGTCCAGAACGCCCGCCGCGGGCTCTCCCGGAAGACGGGAGGTGTAGTAGAGCTCTGTGCTCGCATAGTTCTCGTTGGTCAAGTTCTCGATTGCAAGGCTCAGCTCGAAATGGCGCCATCGGTAGCGTAGAAAAAGATCTGCCACGGCATAGCCGTGGAGAAGTGCGACCTGGTCACCCTCAACGCCGTATCGCCGGCCAAGGGAACGCAACTGGAGGTTCGCCGTGATCCCGCTCGGGTGGCGCGCGGTGAGCCCAGTGGCGAGTGTCCAGATCGGGGCTTGGTCCACATATCCGTTGCTCCCAAGCACCGCAGTCGAGTAGGTGAATTGGAGATCATAGGTGAGCCACTCGAGGAGGTGCGCCTGCGTCTCCACCTCGACGCCCTGGCGGTGCGATCGTGGGCGCGGCTCGGTCGTCCCTGTATCGGGGTCAAAGACAAGCTCCTCCTGGAGCTGAAGCCACCAGTAGGAGGCACTGAGGTTCACGCGCGATCCGAGGTGCGTGCGCCAGCCCACTTCTTCGCCCGTCGCCACGGGAAGCGTCTCGAGCGAGGGATCGCAGCCTTCTGTCGGTACGTGGCAGGTCACCACGCGGGCGTCATTTGAGTGGTAGCCCTCTCCATAGTTTAGGAAGAACTCGGAGTCACTGAGGGGTTGGAAGCCCGCCGAGAAGGGACCCTCCAACGAGAACGGTCTTAAGACGAGGCTCGCCTTGGGCAGCACGAGATTCGCCTGTTTGCTCCCATAGGATCCGCCGGGGCCAGGAAGCTGGTTCCTCACATTGAACCAGAACTCCTCCACGCGCAGCCCCACGATCGACCGTGCCCAGGGTGCGAGGAAGATTTCGGCCTGTACGTAGGGCGCCAGCGAGGTTTCGTTGACGTCGTTGCTTTCCGTCAGGCTCGTGATTTCTCGCTGCGTCTGGTTTCCGGTGCTGACCCGAACATCATCGGTGCGGAGCTGAAGTCCCGCCGAGAGTGCCACGGGGACGATTCCCTGATCGAACCGTCCGTGGTAGGCGATCTCTGCGCCGTAGAGCCAGCGGCGGTCGCGCTGAACGATTCCGTCGCCGTTTTCCGGGTTATTCAGGAAGAAGGTAAAATTCGAGTAGAGGTTGAGCTTGTACTCCGAGGCCCAGGCGGTCGCCTCCACGCGCTGATTGGGAGATGGGGTCCAGGTATCTCGGAGGAGAACGTTGAAGCGCTGGCTATCGCCGCCCTGGGTGGGGTCGATCGAGCCCCACCGTGAAATGAGTCCCTCGTCGACTGCACGAAGTGGGATTTCCCCCGAGGCGTTCCAGCCACCCGAGTACCACGAGCTCCAGAGGGTGAGCTTTTGCGTCTCCGAGAGCTTCGCGCCGAAGCGGCCATAGAGTTTGTAGCTGTCGAAGTCCTCGGGACTTCGAAAGGGACCGTTCGTCACGTCGCCCTCCACCGCGAGCACCGCGCTCAGGGCGGGGTCCTCGCCCGCGAAAGGTCCCGTACGCGGTGAGCCCATCACGAGATAGCGCTGCGTATTGAACTGCCCGATGGCGAGCTTTGCAACGGACTCCGAAAGGCGATCGAAGGGCACGAAGTTGACTGCGCCCGCCGTATCAAAGTCGCCGAGATTCGCGTAGTAGGGACCCTTCGAAATATCGATCCGCTCTACGGTTTCGGGAATCAAAAAGAAAAGATCCGCGTATCCCTGGCCATGGGCATTGCTCCGCAGGTTGACGGGGAGCCCATCCACGAAGATGGCGACATCCGTACTGTGGTCGGAGTCGAAGCCCCGAAGCAAGAGTTGACTCGCTTTGCCGCCGCCGCCCGGGTAGGTGGTGAAAAGACCGGGAGCGGCCTGCAGCAGATCCGCGGGTCGATTCATGGGCCGGTCTTCCACCTGGGCCGCTGGAACGCTCAGCTGAGAAGCGGCGGTCGCGGGGCGCTTCTCGTGGACGGTGATGTCGTAGGAGTTGGGTTTTTGGGGCTGGGAGGTTGAGGCGTCAGACGGCGAAGTCGGCGTTTGGTCGCCGGAATCCGAGGGCTGCGCGGTTGCGTCCGCCGGGGCTTTGTCCGGGGCGGGATCCTCCGCCCGGGTTACGGTGCCTGGCGCGAAGAGGGACAACACGAAGGCGACCACGAGGGGGGCACGCAGACTCTTCCCGCGAGTCGGCGGAAGAGGAGCGGCTCCGAGGCACGCAACGCCCGACCCCACCTCGGGCTGGGGATACGAGCTCCGGCGCGACGCGAAGAATCGACCACCGGAGGCGTTGGCGAAGGGAAAAATCCCATGAGGACGCGCCGGCCTGCGCGTGCGATCCGAAACGGGCAGGGTCCCTTCGGCGCGACGGTACCCACCCGGCGGCTTCCGTCGCGCAGCAAAGCCCCAGGGGACGCCCCATGGTTCGACCGCGCGCGCGAACCGCCATCGGAGCGCCGGGTGGCTTGCGAGCCTTCTACCTCGAACCACGCGGCATCGTCAACCGAGCACAATAGGTCTCTTGTCTGCACAGCTCGGGTGACAGGTGGATTGCCGGCAGTGGCGCGCGTGCGAGCTCGGACAATCCGGAAGAGTTTTCTCACCCTGGGGATCCCGGCGCGAATTTGTCTACGATTGAGCAAGGAGGCGGAATGGCCAGCTTCTTGAAGGAATGGCCGATGGTCATCCCACGCCGGGTTTCGCCCGCGAAGGCTGTGTGGCGATCGCCACTCCCTTCCATGCCCCTCGAAGCGGCTGTGGCGTTGCCATTCATCCCCTCCCTCGATTCCACGCGAAGGAGAGGCAATCGGATCCTCGTCGGAGCTGCCGCGATATCGGTTGTCGTGCATGGGCTCGCGTTGGTTTGGATGCTGAGCAGTGCGCCCCTCCCAGCCCCAGCACCGCCGCCTATTCCCGTCGAGCTCGTCGCCATTGCCGAAGACGGTGTGCACGCGACCGGCACGATCGGCCCGAGTGCGCCTAGGTCGGCTGCTCGGTTGCCCCACGGCGCGGCACGACGACCCGCAGCGACCATGTCCATGCCCGCACCGGCGGCATCCCGCAAAATCACGGACAAACTCGCCCCCGAGGCCGATGGGGGCGGGGCGCCGGGCGCCGCAGCGCTGGTCACCAGCACCCCTGCTGCCAGTGAGACCGGAATGGCTCGCCGCGTCTTTGGAGAGGGCGAGGTCGACCTCCCGGCAAGGCCCCTGATCCGTGTGCGGCCTCGCTATCCCGAGCACGCGCGGCTGATGGCGCGCGAGTCCGATGTAAAGCTCGCCGTGACGGTTGAGGCCGATGGCGCGGTCTCGAGGGTTGAGCTCGTACAGAGCGGCGGAGAAGAGTTCGATCGCGAGGCCCGTGAAGCGGTGGAACGTGTCCGCTTCGAGCCCGCGCGCCGGGGGGGCGCTCCCGTTGCCGCCCTCGTTACGTTCATGGTGCGTTTCCGCCTCGACGACTGAGAGGCGTCGCGCCGGGTAAAGACCGATTCCAACGCCCCAATAGCGACCATGCGCACGCTTCGCCGCTACAAAGCGACGGGTTTGGCCGATGCAACCGCCGCCAGCGCACGGAAACACGGAATCCGCTTGCCGAGATCTCACGGGTAACGCAGCCGCGCGAGTCCACGGAGCACGGTCTACGGGCTCGTTGATGTTGCCGCGGGTCCGAACTACCGTCCCGACTATGCGGCTCCCGCGCTTCATGCGGCGCGTAAACCGAGTCCTCACCAATCCCGTGATGGGTACCTTTGCGTGGCTCGCCCCGCCGCTGGCGGTCGTCCATCACGTCGGACGCAAGAGCGGAAGGCACTACCACACCCCTGTTGTTGCATTCTCCGGCCGCACGGAGTTCGTGATCCCCATGCCCTACGGGCGCGATGTGGAGTGGGCGCGTAACGTGGTCGCCGCGAGCGAATGTGGGCTTGTGCAAATGGGTCGGCGCTTGCGGTTGTACAACCCACGCATCGTTGGGTTCAGGGCCGCCGAGCCGCACCTTCCTGCCATTGCGCGCGGCGCGCTTCGGGCGGCGAACCTTCCTCGCTATGTTCTTCTCGCTCGCGAGAGCGGGCGCTCGCGCCCTGGGGGAACGCGCTCTCGGCACACAGCGTCTGCCTCGGCTTCCTCCTGAGACCCATCGGGGAAGGCCTCACGGGCAATCTCATCGGATTTCTTGACCGCCGAGTCCGCACGGGCGTGTGGCGCGATCAGGTCGGTCGGCGCAACCGCCGCGGGCGCAAACCGCGACGGTCCATCCCTTCATCAGGCTCGCCTATGATTTTGACATTCGAGTGACGATCCCCCGCGACAGCTAACACCAGAGAAGTATGGTGCGACGCCGATGGATTTAGCCATTCCTCGCGGCGGCCTTCGTCCCCGGGGCGGTCACGGCCGCGGAATCGAACGTTGTGCGTACCCACACTTAAAGTCGCGACGTATCCGCTAGAGAGATCTGGGGACAGATGGACCCCGGGCGGAGTTCTCCCTATCACGGGAAGGACTCTTGCGCTGGCATTCCATGCGGGCTCCCCTGGGTGCTTCCCTGGACGTGCTGCGCAACGGACCTTCGAGGCAACGCCTACACGCCAGCGGGCGAAAGATCCAGCTGCAAAGGAGAATCAGCTCATGACACATCTCAGCCGCACCCTGTTCAGGCCCTATCTCGCATTTGGTGTTCTCGCAGCGGGGCTACCGCCCGTCGCCACCCCCGCTCGCGCAGATGATGACCGGCGAACGGTGTACGTTCAGAAGAATCTCGTGTCGAATCTGCCTGGTCAGGCCCAGACTCCCGACCCAAACCTGCAAAATGCGTGGGGCTTGGCCTTCGCACCCGGCGGCCCATTCTGGGTGAACGACAACAATGCAGGGCTCTCCACCCTCTATCTCGGCGACGGCACGATTGTGGATTTTCCCGGCACGAAAATGCCATTTGCCGTGGTGATTCCTGGCCCGAACGGCTCCGGCCCGGGCTTTCAGGCGGCACTGACGGGGATCGTCTGGAACCCGACGAACGGTTTTGCCGTCACCGATCCGAAGACGGGGACGAAGCTCGCGAGCAACTTCATCTTCGACACTGAGGATGGGACAATTTCCGCCTGGGCCTTCGGCCTCTCCGATAAGACCCACGCGATTCTTGTTATCGACAACTCATCTGTCCCCAACGCGGTCGATGGCGCGGTCTACAAGGGTCTTGCCTTCGGCACGAACGCAACGGGCAACTTCATTTTCGCGACCAACTTCCGGGCGGGAACCGTCGAGGCATATGATCAAAACTTCAATCTCACCAAGCTCGGCGGTTCCTTTACCGATCCGAACCTTCCGGCCGGATTTGCGCCGTTCGGGATCCGCAATATCGATGGCGACCTCTTCGTAACCTATGCGAAGCAGGACGGGACGAAGCACGATGATGTCGAAGGCGCTGGCAGCGGCTTCGTCGATGTTTTCGATACAGATGGGCATCTTCTGCGTCGCTTTGCCACGCGCGGGTCACTCAATTCGCCCTGGGGCGTCACGCGTTCGCCTTACGACTTTGGCCAGTTCAGTGGCGATGTGCTGATCGGCAATTTTGGCAACGGCAAGATCAATGTCTACGATTCGCATGGGCAGTTTCTCGACGAGCTCGAAGGCGCCAACGGCAAAGCGATTGTGATCGACAAGTTGTGGACGTTGAGCTTCGGTGGCGGCGCGGTATCGAGCCCCGACATGCTCTACTTCACGGCGGGTCCGAACGGCGAGAAAGGCGGGCTGTTTGGCACGATCACGCCCGCGACGGCACCGGATGACCGCGACGCTGAGCGGCAGAAGAACGATCGAGAATGAGCCGAGCACTCGTGCCCGCGGTGGAGAGCCGGGACCCGGATGCCGCTTGTAAAAGGGCGTGCCATCCCGGCTCGACGAGAGGGCTCCTGGGTGCAATTCCCACGAGCCCACTCGTCTCTTCCGAGCCAACCGGCGTGGGACGGGGGATTCGAGACGTGCGCCTCGCACGTATGCGAGTCCAGGCGCGGTCTCGCTGGCTGATTTCGCATTTTATCGTTTGCGATGGCGCGCCGCACTCTTCCGCGTCGTCAGGCTCACCCGAGCACCAGTTCGCGGAGCAGGCCGCGCTGCAGAATGGACGCGTTCCGCTAGGCGCGCGAGTACAGTGTGCAGGTCCGGACGCAGCTCCAATACGGCGTGGAGCGGATCGTTCTCGAGGCGTCGAAGTCTTCGCGGCACACTGCGGATCGTGAACATCTCGGGGTTGAGTCTCCCTCCTACTTCTCGCCAGTGCAGTGGCGTGGAAACCGGAGCTCCGGCAAGAGGCCGTACGCTAAACGGCGCGACGAGGAGGCGGCCGTGGCCGTTCTGAAGAAAATCGAGATACACACGCCCGTGACGAGCGGCCAGGGTGCGGGCTGTGGTGGCGATTTTGGGGTGCTCAGCCTCGACCACCCGGGCGAGAAGCTCTGCCAAGCCACGAGACTGTTCGAAGGTGCACTGCCCACCCAGCGGAATCAGGATGTGCAGTCCGCTGGCACCGCTCGTCTTGATACCGGCAGGGAGATCGAGCTCTTCGCACAATCGGCGGATGGCCAGCGCGAGCTCGACGACGTGCGCGAACGGCGCTCCCTTCGGGTCGAGGTCGAGGATGCACCAGTCCGGTCGCGCGAGGGAAGGAACACGACTGGCCCAGATATGGAGGGGGATGGTCCCGAGATTCGCGATGTACAAAAGGGACGCCTCATCGTCGCATACGAAATAGTCGATCTCACGCCCTGCATGGTCGCTCCAGATGCGTTCGGTGCGGAGCCACGGCGGCGCGAATCCCGGTGCATCCTTCTGGAAAAAAGACTTTCCGCTGATCCCGTCTGGGTAGCGGGTCATGACAAGGGGCCGCTCGCGCAAGTAAGGGAGGATCCACGGCGAGACGGAGCGGTAATAGTCGATTAAGTCTCCTTTCGTGTAGCCCTGCTCGGGCCAGAAGACCTTGTCGAGGTTCGTGAACGCAACCGTGCGTTGCGGCTCGGCATTCGCGTCGGGCGTCTGCGGAACCTCTGGCGGTCGCCGCACGTCCCGCACGCACTCGATCGGCGCCTTGTCTTCACGCAAACGCAAAAAGGCAGGCTGTCGCAGGAGACCATCGCGGGTCCACTCTTTGAAGCGGACTTCGCACACGAGCGTGGGCTCCACCCACACGTGTTCCTTCCCTTTTGGTGCGGGTCCGACAAATGGGGGAGTGCCTCGTACTGTGGGCTCAAGCCGCAAGCGGAGTTGACGCAACTGGCGATCGCTCATGCCGGTTCCGACGCGGCCCGTGTAGACCCAGTCGCTTCCTTCGCGGACCGCCAGATGCAAGGCGCCCAGGCCGGCGCGCGCACCCCGGGGCTCTGTAAAACCGGCCACCGCAAAGTCCCCGGTGTGTTCGACCCGAAGTTTCAGCCAATTTTTCGATCGGCCGGCCTTGTAGGGTGCTTCTTCGGCCTTGGCGACCAACCCTTCGAGCCCAAGATCACGGGCCGCTTGGAAGAGGTCCTCCCCGTGCTCCTCCACGTGATCGGCGAAGCGAAGCGGACCCGACGCCGGAAGAAGGCGCCGCAGCAGGTCTTTGCGATTGAGAAGGGGTAGGGGGCGCAGGTCAAAGCCCCCACAGGCGAGCAGATCGAAAACGAAGAGCGTCGCCGGGAGGGCGACGCGCCCACGCTCGATCTCCACGGGACGCCGCAGCTGCACCCGCTCCTGGAGACGCTGGAAGCTCGGTCGGCCCTTTTCATCGAGGACCACCAGTTCGCCATCGAGCACGAAAGCATCCACGGGCAGCGAAAGCAGAGCGCGCCGAAGCTCCGGGAAGGCGGCAGTCGCGTCATGGCCTCCGCGGAAGCGGAGCTCAACGCGATCTCGGTCGCGCTCTGTGAGGAGCCGGTAACCGTCGTATTTGAGCTCGAACAGCCAGCCGCGCCTCGAAAATGGACGCTCAGCGGTCTCCGCAAGCATGAGGCCAACGTCGCGTGCGTGCACACTTCGGTGCGGCGCCCGCAAACGGTCGATCTCCGCACGGAGGTCCGCCCCTCGCCCGCCGCCCTCGACGAGTTCGTCGAGGGTTAGGCCCGAAAGAACCGACTCCTGGGAGAATCCCGAGCCGTTGGCGGCCGCCCAGGAGTCGGGCTTTTTCATGAGGAGCCACTCTTTTTGAGGCGAGCCGCCCTTGCGCTTGGTGCGCACCAGCGTCCAGCGGCCGCGGAGCTTGTAGCCGTGGAGGTCGAACAAGAGCTTGCCTCTGCGCAGCCCCTCCTCAGGATCCTCTGCAGCTTCCCACCGCCCAAAGTCCCAGACGATCACGCGGCCAGCACCATAGTTGCCCTCCGGGATCACACCCTCGAAGTCCGCATACTCGAGAGGATGGTCCTCCACCTCGACCGCAAGACGCTTCTCCGCTGGATCGCGGGAGGGGCCCTTGGGGACTGCCCAGGATTTGAGGACTCCACCGAGCTCGAGCCGCAGATCCCAGTGCATGCGTCGCGCGGCGTGTTTTTGGACCACGAAAAGGCGTGATCCGGCCTGTGTGCTGAGCCCCCCACCGAAGGGCTCGGGAGTGCGCTGCGCGGAGCGCTTGGCGCGGTAGAGCTTCAGGTCCTCGGGCTGTGCGCCGATGACCTTTGCGGGCGGTCTTCTGGCCGGCATGCCCTGGGACGGATATCGTAAGAATCATGGCTCCGCGCGCCATCGGATCGGCCACCGTATCCTTCGGGCTCGTCTCGATCCCTGTAAAGCTCTACACCGCCTCCCAATCCGCTGCCGCGGTCTCCTTCCACATGCTCCACCGCAAGTGCGGAAGCCGCCTCAAACAGCAGCTGTTCTGCCCGAAGGACAGCGAGGTCGTACCGCGGGACGAAACTGTGAAGGGCTACGAGTTTGCAAAAGATCACTACGTGACCTTCACCCCCGAAGAGCTTGAAGCGCTGGAGGAGAAGGACACGCAGACCATCGAGATCACGGAGTTCGTGCCGCTCGACAAAGTGGACCCGATCTTCTTCGACAAAGCCTACTACCTCGGCCCGGACAGGGGTGGAGAGAAGGCCTATGGCCTCCTCGCGCGGGCGATGGAAGAAACGGGACGTTGCGCCCTCGCAAAATACGCTGCCCGGGGGAAGGGCTATCTCGTGCTCGTGCGCCCTGTACGAGGAGCGCTCGTGCTCCAACAGCTCCACTACGCCGACGAGATTCGGCCGGTCTCCGAGATCCCCCTCGGCGAGGCAAACGTCCGGCCAGGGGAGCTCGAACTTGCGACGAAGCTCGTGGAGCAGATCTCCCACGAACGCTTTGAGCCGGAGAAATACGAGGACGAAGTCCGCAAGCGCATCCTCGAGCAGATTCAGCGCAAAGTGGACGGCGAGGAAGTGTCGCTTGCGCCGAGTGAAACGCCCGGCGGTCAAATCATTGACTTGATGGAAGCGCTGAAAGCGAGCCTCTCCGCAAAGCGGGCAGGCCCGAAAGCAGACGCCCCCACCGTCGGACCCGAAGCCCCGAAAGAGCGCAAACCCGCGAAGCGTGCCCCAAGCCGTGGCGCCGATCGCTCTGCCAAGGGCTCGCGGAAGTAGACGGCGGGATACGGGCGCGCACCGAACGTCGCAGGTCGCCGCGCGATGAGTGGGTACACCGCCCGCGATGTGGCGAAAATGCTTGGCCTCTCTGCGGGGCAGGTCCGGTCCTATGTCCGTGCCGGCTTTCTTGCGCCCGAACGCGGCCGGCGCGGCGAGTTCCGATTCGCCTTTCAGGACATCATCCTTCTGCGGACGGCGGCGGAGCTGGTTGCTGCGCGCATCAAGCCGCACAAGGTTCGCCGCGCGTTGCGAGGTCTTCGAGAGCAGCTTCCGCGCGGGCGATCTCTCACCGGCGTAAGAATCACAGCGGAGGGCAACCGCGTTGTCGTGACGGACGGCGACGCGCGCTGGCTCCCTGAGTCAGGACAAGGCCTTTTCAACTTCGAGGTCGCCGAACTGGCCGAGAAGGTGGCGCCGCTCGCCCGGCAAGCGGCCGCGACGGCACGCCACGCCGATCCTCAACCGGATGCCGATGAGTGGTACGAGCTCGGGTGCGAGCTTGAGGTTTCGTCGCCGGACGAAGCGCGGGATGCCTACCGACGTGCGATCGAGCTCGCCCCGCGCCATGCCGAGGCGCATTTGAACCTCGGCCGCCTCTTGCACGAAGCGGGTCACACTGCCGCCGCGGAAGCCCACTACCGGTTGGCACTCGACGCGAAGCCGCAAGATGGGACGGCCGCGTTCAACCTCGGGGTCGCCCTTGAAGACCTCGGCCGCAGCGCGGATGCCGTCGTCGCCTACGAGCGCGCGCTCGCGTCTGATCCCGACTGTGCCGACGCCCACTACAACCTCGGGTGCCTCCTCGAAAAGATGGGGCGCCGCACCGCGGCCTTGCGGCACCTGAAGAGCTACCGCCGCCTTACCGAGGGGCGCTGAGAGATTGGGACGCCCGTTACGGGGACGAAATCCATCCTTGCTGCACGAAGTAGGTTTGGAGCTGCTCGGCAACGTCCTTCGCCGTTCGCTCCGCGTCCGCTTGGACATTGGCCGAGAGCGTTTCCGAAGTCACCGTGCCCGCGACGCTGCACAGCTGCAGCGGCCGCAAGATCCCCCGCGGCGTGCGCCGCCCCCAACACTGCCGCTCGCAGAGGATCCTAACTACAGCAGCGATATCGAACACCACTCGCGTATTGCGATCCACAGATCGGTCGGTTTCGCAGCTTCAAGGCCCGGGGCAGGGGGGTCACCGTGACCTTGCTCCGGTGGGTGGCAAGCGTTGCGGCCCGCTCTCTTGCATTCTCACACGGACTCGTCGGGCGACGTCTCGAGGGACTGTGGATTCGGCGACCAAGTGCGTTCCGGAAGGGAGCGCCTGTAAAGGCCGTGGAGAGAGAGGGGGTACGGTGCTTGAAACCCGAATCGTGACTGGAATCCGGCCATGCGAGCTGACGAAGGGGCAGGTCGCGCGAGAGTTCAAGATGCTTCTCGATCGCGGAGCGCGGATCCGGCCTGCGGGGCGCGCGAGGGCCAACCCGTCCTGCTTACAGTCGCTCGGTTACACACCCCGGCATAAGTTGAGGCTTTTTGACACCGTCTACTATCTCGCGGACCTTCGCTACGACGATGACGCCCGGTTCTTCGTCGCCTATGTGCTTCTTGGGGTGGATCGAGACCACGCGCTGCGCGAGATCTTTCCACGGTTCTTCTACAAGGATGCGTCTCTGGTGTGGCGCTCCGCGAGCCACTTCGCTCGGTCAGAGTCGGAGAACTGGATCGGCAAGGGTGATCTCAAGCGCGTTCGGGAGAACGGTGAGGTGGCCCTCTACAGCGCGGAAGAGACGACGAACCTCCCCCTCGAGATCCAGCCCGCTCTGGATCTCATCAGTCGCAAGGCCGATCGCGTGCGGCGCGACCTCCGCGCGCTGGGTCTCGTGCTCCGCCAAGCGCCCGACCATCGCATCGAGCCCTACCAGGATTTTTCGGCTCCGAGGCGGAGAGCTGCCTCCGACCCGCGCAACCTGATTCATCGAGGTGAAGCCGTCGCTTGGTTCGCGCGCAGGAACGATCCGAGCTCACTGCGGTTCGCTCGCGGGTACGAACCAGACTTTGCGCGCGGTATCCTCGAGGTCAGCCACTCCGGGAGTCGCCTGTACGAAGGAGAAATCCGCAAGTTTCGCATCCTCTCGCGAAACAAGGAGATTCAGTACCAATTTGTTGCCGCGCCGAAGCACGTCTGGGTCGTGCCACCGCAGGCACTGACCATCGACCTCTCGAGCTATGGCGTGCGCACCATCGACGTCAGCGCCGACGAAGACCTCTTCGTACCCGGCTTCGAGTATCACTACGTCGATGACAGCGAGACCCCGCCTCGGTTGTATAGCCAGATTCCAGAAGGCTTTGCGGGAAAAATCAGCACGGTCGATCCCGCGAGAGCCGATGCCTCCCCCTGGCTCGAGAGGCTACCCATCATCCAGGAATTCAGGCGTGCGATTCGGTTTCCGAGGGTGCCTCATTCCTAACCCTCTGCGGTTTGCGGGTCTTGAGCGGTGCCCGGAGCGATCGATTCGAATCTTGACCCCGAGGCCCTGTAACGCCAGCAATCTCCAGAGGGTAGACTCCCCGCCAGAGAGTACTTCCCGTGATGGAGAAAGAGCGGGTCGGGAACATCGATCCTCGCGAGGCCGATCGAGACTCTCGGAAGGGCAAAGGGAGGATGCTCGGCGAACAGCTGCCCGCGGCGGGTAAGGGGGACATCGAGCGCGCGATTGCCGACTTGGTCGAACGGCTGCCGCCTCCGATCTCGCCCCTGGCGCGCATTGCCTACAACTATCGCTGGACCTGGACGGAAGGCGGAGGCGATGTCTTCCGGGACATGGATCCGCCCCTCTGGCAACGCAGCGGTTTTAATCCACGCTGGCTGATCGAGGCTCTCCCGCCTCACCGGTTGCAGCAGCTGGCGGCAGACCCAAGCTTCGTCCAGCGCGTTGCGCACATCGCATCCGAGCTCGACGCTGACGCGCGACGCTCTCCACTCCCAGGAGAGGTTACGCCCGATCGGCCCGTCGCTTATTTCTGCTCGGAGTTCGGTGGCCACTCCTCACTTCCCCTTTACGGGGGCGGTCTCGGCGTGCTGGCAGGTGACGTCGTGAAGGCCGCGTCCGATCTCGGGCTGCCCTTCGTCGCGATGAGTCTCTTTTATCGGCAAGGCTACTTTCACCAGCGTCTTGATACTCAGGGCTGGCAGATCGAGTACTGGAAGGCGACGGAAATCGAGCGTCTTCCGGCAGCGCTGGTCACGAATGGACAGCACCGGCCGTTGACGATCCCGATTTGCGTTCGCGGGCGAACGGTGAAAATTCAGATCTGGCGCATCGAATTCGGCCGCGTGCCCCTCTTCCTGCTCGACACGGACCGCCCCGACAACCATCCGATCGATCGCTTCATCACGGGTCGTCTGTACGTCGGCGATCGGCATACGCGTCTCGCCCAGTATGCGATCCTAGGATGCGGAGGCGTGCGTGCACTTCGCGCGCTGGGGATCGAGCCGAGCCTGATCCATCTGAACGAGGGACACGCCGCGCTAAGTGTTTTCGAGCGTCTCGGCGGGCTGCTCGCGGGGGGGGCGACACTCGAACAGGCGCTCGCCCGAGTTCGAGAGACGACCGTGTTTACGACACATACGCCCGTTGCCGCAGGGAACGAGTGGTACACACGGGACGAGGTGGAGCCGGTGCTTGGTGACCTCGTCCGGGAACTGCGCCTGCCCGACCCGGTATTCTACGATCTCGGTCGCTTTCATCCTGGAAACGAGCAGGAACCAGTGAATCTGACGCCGCTCGCGTTGCGCATGAGCAGAACATCCATCGGTGTCTCGGAAAGACACGGCGCAGTCTCGCGCTCGATGTGGCGGGGCCTTTGGCCGGAGCGTGAAGTTGCGGATGTACCGATCGGGTACGTCACGAACGGAGTTCATACCGTGACGTGGATGGCACCCGCGATGCAGGCGGTCATGGATCAGTTCCTTCCTGCGGACTGGCGCACGCGCACTTCGGATCTCGCAATGTGGGACGCGATTGCGCGGATTCCCGATGCCGAGCTGTGGCAGGTGCGCTGCGAACTGCGTGAGCGCCTCGTGCGCACGGCGCGCGAGCGGTCGGTCACGGACCGCCTTGCCCGCGGCGAGGCGCCTAGCTATGTGGAAGCGGCGCTCCACGTCTTTGATCCGACGGTCCTGACGGTGGGCTTCGCACGCCGCGTTGCTACCTACAAGCGCCTTCATCTACTGACTCGGCAGCTGGATCGTGCGCTGCGGCTGCTTGCGGATATGGAACGGCCGATTCAGGTGCTGATTGCCGGCAAAGCGCATCCCGCCGACCGTGAAGCGAAGGAGACCTTGCGAGCGCTATTCGAACTTCGGCACGCGCCGAACGTGGCAAGCCGCACCGTGTTTCTCGAGGACTACGACCTCGAACTCGCGCCCTGCCTCGTCGCAGGAGTTGACCTCTGGCTCAACCTCCCGCGTCCGCCGCAGGAGGCGAGCGGAACCAGCGGAATGAAGGTCACGGTGAACGGAGGCCTCAACCTGAGCGTCATGGACGGATGGTGGTCCGAGGCGTATGACGGGGAGAGCGGGTGGGCCATCGCGTCCGGTGCTGCCGATCCTGAACGACAGGACGATATTGACTCTACTGCCCTCTTCAATCTCCTGAGCAACGAGATTGTTCCACTCTTCTACGAGCGGAACGCGGATGGCCTTCCGGTCCGCTGGCTCACACGAATCAAGACAGCGATGCGCCGTCTCATTCCGCGCTTCAGTGCCGACCGAATGCTACGGGGGTATGTGCATACGTTATATGAAATGAAGTGACGCGCGATCCGCGAGCGGTGACATGCTCGACCCCACGAGTTCGGGACTCCGTGTGCGACGCGATGAGCCGCTCCGTCAGAGCGCCGGCGCGAGACGTTCGTTGTCCAGTGCGCCGACGCCCCGCCGGAACGGCCTCCCGCGGCATCGGGTATGCCTCGTGACCAACCACTTAGCGAACGTCGGTCGAATCGGGGCTGCCTTGTTGCGAGACGGAAATGTCGTTCGCATTATCGTCGACTGCCGCGAAGTTAAAGCCGCGTTCGGCCGAGAGGGCCGTGGCAATGCCGAATGCACCGCCTTGGCCGGCATCGACGTTGAACTCTCTGATGAACTTGCCCGACTTGGTGAATTCTACGATTTCACTCGGGTGGGTCGGATCACCGTTGACCGCATCCCCATTGGCGGTGAGCAGATGCCCATTCGGCGCAAAGACGAGTGCGAGGGGTCCGCGAAGATGCGAGTCGGCGAAGACAGCGGTGCCCTTCATCACGGGAGACGTGGCCTTGCCGGCGTGCGATACGGCGAAGATCGCGTTGTCGGCCGTCGATGCAACAAAGAGGACGTCGGCCTCCCGATCGTACGCGAGCCCTGTCGGGCCGAGCACGAGCGCCGTTGCATTGGGTTGATGCGCGTAGCCGACCGCGATCTGAGTCTTGTTTAGTACGGTCACGTTTGAGGAGCCGACCGCGAGGTCCAGGCGGGAGACCGTACCGCTCAGGACATTGGAGACGAAGACGTGTGCGCGCGCACCCTCATCGCTGATCGTGAGATCCCATGGGCTATCAAGGAATGTGGCGTCACTCAAGGTGTCAATGAGATTGCCGTGGCGATCCAGAACCTGGAGGGAGCCTTGCGAGATCGTGTTGGTGGTGCCGTCGGTCGTCGGGAGATTGCCCACCAGGACGAATCCGCGCTGAAGCACACCGAGGGCCGTTGTCAGACCCGCAAGGTTGCTCTGGAAGAACGTGATCGCGTTTCCGTTTTGGCCGACCGGCACTGAGGGCGCAAGAGCGCCATTGGGCGTTAGCTTGACGATGGTGGTGCCCGTCCCCTGAAGATTCGACCTGTTGTTGAAGTTCGAGACCAAGACGTCACCTGGCAGCAAGGCTCCCCCAGTGGGGAAACCGTTCGGGACGAAGGCGACGCCGTAAGGATTGAGGTCGCCGTTTGCGGGAATGGTAGATGAGACGACAAGGCGTGGAAGAAAGGGCTTCTCCTCGTCAGTGGCCCTCGCCGCGCCGACCGACACGAGAACGATGGCCGCGGCCGGGAGGGTTCGGTAGCCGATGCGGGCGAACGAGCGGAGCCCTCGCATATCCAGTCTCCTTGAGATGATGGGTACAGTGACACTCGCTATACGCTCGAAATGACAATTGGATGCGGTCGCCGCGAAAATTTCTGTCTCGATGGAAGCAGCAGGGCTCCGACTCGGCCCGGCGGGGCGATCCAATCTGGGTCGCAGCACCTGGATCGCTGCACCATTCGCCATTGTGGTGACCTTCTTTGGCCCGTTCTCTACCCGTTCACTTTCGCCCCCCACCGAATCCCTCGGATCGTGAGCTGGCCCCGCGGGCGGTTTGGAACCTGTCCTTCCGGAATGGGTTGAAACGTCGGCGTCGTGCCTTAGAGCCGCGCCTGGCCAGCGGATTGGCCCCGCGGCCGGGAAGGCGGGCCAAACGAGTGCTGCATCGGGAGTTCGGACACCCACCTCCCCGGGGTCAGCGGCAAAGCGGCTGGGTGTTCGCTGGTGACCCCTTTGCGGCTCACTTGGGGCCAACCCGCTGCTCTAACGAGGTCCGATCCATTGGACGGCCAATCGCGAGCGACAACGGCGGCCGGGGATCCACTCCTTAGCGCAGCGGTCCCACCTTTGAGACCTCGTATTTCTGGAGCGACGCTTCGCGCACTCCGAGCCCTGCTACTGCGGCGTTAAATCGAGCCATGTGCGGTGTTTGGAAGTGAGCGTCGAGGGCGGTTTGCGAGTCCCAGTGCTCAAAGAGGTGCACCCTGCCAGGATCATCCAGATCGAGGGAAAACGTATAGGCCCGACAGCCGGGCTCCCTGCGCGTTGCTGTCATCATCTCCTTCGCTGCGGCAATGGCGGCCTCGCGTTTCGTGGGATCGATCGCGATAGTCCCGGCGATCACCAACATGACACCTCCTCCTTGTGCCTTGGGTCATAACTGTGCCACGTCCTAGCCTTGTTGGTGCTGGCGAGGGCGCTCCGAATGGAACTCTGTGCGCGCCGAAACAGCGCGACGGTTACCGGAGCGCCGGGCTCCGCGGATCGGTCGCGGCCGGGGGACTTGGCGGGTCTGCGTATCTCCGGCGAGCCGCGAGTCCGGACCCGCGGCTTCCCCGGGATTCACTAGGCGAGGGCAGGAGTTCTTCCATGGCCCGTCAGTGAAGAGGCGCCCCGCCTGAGCCCACGGTGAAGGCGCCAAAGGCGAGGGGTCCAACCGCGATCCCTCCCATCGCATGGATCCCGAGCGCAAGGCCTCCCAAAGCGAGAGGACCCGCCGCGAGCCCGCCCACCGCGGCGAACCGGATCGCCACGCCTCCCACGCCGAGGACGCCGATCGAGATGCCGCCCACCGGAATGACGCCGACCGCGAGGCCCCCGACCGCGATGACGCCGATCGCCACATCGCCGACGGCGACCAGGGCGCGTGCCACGCCGAGGGTCTGGCCCGTCCCCGGCTCCCCGCCGAGTGCGACGGCCACGCGCACTCCTGCCCCTGTGGGCTCGGGGGGGGCACCCACACGGCCGCCAAACTGAAACGGCGTGGACGCTTGGCTCCCGCGGTCCAGGATCCAGAGCGCTGATGCTTGAGACTGGCGCCAACGCTCAAGCTTTCCTCGAGCGAGCAGCTGCTGATCTCGTGCAGGTAGCGGAGGACGATCCAGAGCTCCGGTGCCTACGAATGGGCTTCCGAGAGGAACCTCGCGACAAGCTTGGCGACCTCCTCCGGGTGCTCTTCATAGACGAACAGCTTTGCGTCCCCCACTTCATGGAACCCGATCACGTTTGGGAATTGACTGACCATCCCCCGGGCCCGTGGCTCTGGGAAGGTCGGGTCGTTCCGTCCCCAAATGAAGAGGACCGGCATCGGCAGCTGCTGATGGAGCCGTTGGAACTCATCCAGCCTCGAAAACTTCATTCGTCTAAGGAATTGCAATGCATTCTCCATTCGAATGTCCGAGGCGATCAAGGGCTCGACAAAGCGCCTTTGGAACTCGCCTTCCAAATGGGTCAAATCATGAAAGCAGCCGCCGAAGACCAAGCGCGATCTGCGGAAGGCTGGAGACTTCAGCAGTTGCCGGAGGATGAGCCCAATCCCGGGAACGTGTGCCAGGCCCTGATACATCGGGATCCACGGTGGTCGATGGAGCGGAATCTCCGTGTTGGTCAGAACAAGCCGAGAGACCCGCGCTTTGTCGATCAGGGCGAGTTCGCGAGCGATCCACCCACCCGTGTCATTGCCAATGAGCGCGTAGGAGTCGACGCCGAGTTGCCGCAGCATCCTCTGGAGGGTCCGGGCTTGCCCTTGCGAGGAGTAGTCCTCTTTGACCGCGCTGTGTGATTGCCCGAGTCCGACGAGGTCTGGTGTGTAACAGGTAAAGCGATCCCGAAGAAGAAGGACGACCTTGTCCCAGGTATGTCCCGACAACGGGAAGCCGTGCAAGAAAACTGCGGGAGGCCCGCTGCCCTCCCTGCGCCAGTGAATGGATGCCTCTCCGACTCCGCAGTTTCCTTCCATCAAAGCCGGAGCGTCTGCGTTCTCCATGGGTGCGAGATACATTCACGCGGACTTCTGTGCAAGGAGAAGAGAGGGTGGTGCGGGGAACATCGGGCTCTTCTGGTGTCAAGGGACAGCAATTCTTGCGCACTAAGAGGACACGTACTCTTGCGCACCTCCGATCTGATTCCGTCCTCTTTCCTTCCGGCCGATGGGGGTCAATCCCCCGGCGGCCGGACGGCCTTCATCCTGCGGATCGCATGGCCGTCGCCGCGCGCTCGAGCTCGCGGAGTCGGTAGCTCCGGCCCGTGATGTTGAGCACCTGGCTGCGGTGCAAGAGGCGATCGAGGATTGCCGTGGCCAGCACCTCGTCGCCGGCGAGCACGTCGGGCCAGTCTTGGATGCCCTTGTTCGTGGTGATGAGGATCGAGCCGCGGCCGTAGCGGTAGGAGACGAGCCGGAAGAAGAGGCTCGCCTCGTGACGGCTCATGGGCTCGAAGCCCACCTCGTCGACCACGAGCAACGCGACGTTCATGTGCTTGCGTTGGCGCAGTCGCTGCGGGCCGATGTCGGCGTCGCGCTTGAGCGCAGCCAGCAGATCCTCCAGCCGGTGGAAGGCCACCGAGAAACCGTTCTCGATGGCGCGCACGCCGAGCGCGATGGCCAGGTGCGTCTTGCCGACCCCCGGCGGCCCTTGGATGAGCAGGCTCTCCTTCTCGCGGATCCAGCCGCAGGTGGCGAGCGTCTCGATGCGGCTGCGCTCGACGCTCGGCTGGAAACCGAAGTCAAAGCTTCCCAAGGTCTGACCGGTCGGAAGTCCCGAGAGGCGCAGCGACGTACGGATGCGACGCTCCTCCCGCGCGCTGAGCTCCGCCTCCAGGAGTCGATCGAGGAAGCGGTGCGGGGGATGGCTCTCCTTTACGGCCTCGGCCACATGCTCGGCAAGTCGCTCGCCTGCGTGCGCCAGGCCGAGCCGGAGCAGTTGCTCGCGCGTGCGATCGAGATCGACGCGCGGCTCCTTCTTCGGAAGCGGCGGCGTTGCGGTCGTCATCGCGCCACCTCGGCGAGCGCCGCGTAGAGCGAGATCGGTCGCTGCTCGGGCGCGAGTGCAGCGATCTCGGCGAGCCGCCGCCCCATCTTCCCGAGTGGCGTGGGTGCCAGTACGCGATCCGTGCTGGATCCCTCGTAGTGAGCCGGATCGAGGACGATCCGAGCCGAGGTCCTCCGCGGGTGCTCGGCAATCACGCGCCCGTCGGCCCAGATCTGCACGACCGCGGCACAGCCGTGTACCTCGACCTCCTGGTGCGCGTACGCAAAGGGCACGCTGTAGGTGCGGCCGTCGAAGCGCACCGTGGCGTCGATCCCCACGCGCCGGTGCACCGCGAGGTCGAAGGGTTCTGGCAGGATCGGCAGCGGCGCCAAGCAACGCCGCTCCGCCTCCCAACTCGCGAGCACACTCTCGCCCGTTGCCGGACACGTGCGTCGACGCGCGCTCTTCTCCACCTCAGAGTCGGTCCACGCCTGCAACGCGTCGACGCTCTCCCAGTCCGCGGGGCTCGGGTCGAAGCCGACGCGGTGGCCGAGGATGCGTCGCTCGACCTTCCCCTTCTCCTCGGGCGCGCGCGGGCGCGTCGCGTCGACGTGGAAGCCCACGCTCCGGGCGTACGTGCGATACGCCTCGTTGATCTCGCCCCAGGGTCCGGCGCCACGCACGACTGCCGTCTTCACGTTGTCCACGCGCAGCACCGCGGGAACTCCGCCGAGGCGCCGAAGCCCCGCGTTGTGCACCGCGAGCCAGCCGAGCTGGTCCGCGCTCTCCGACCACACCACGGCCTCGGCGCGTGAGTGCGAGAGCACGAGATGGAACGCGTGCAGCGCCACCACCTGGCCCGCGATCCGCATCCGCGGGAACTCCGCCCAGTCCGTCTGCGCCTGTGCCCCCGGCGGCGTCTCCACACGACGCCGCACCCGGAGCCGCGGCTTCGGGTACTTCGCCCGCACGAAGCGCTGCACCGCCTTGTAACTCCCCGTGTAGCCGTGCTCGGCCCGCAGCCACGCGTCCAGCGCTACCAGGTTCAGCCCGCGCTCCGCCGAAACACGCATCCAGTGCGCGATCGCCGCCGCCCACGGCTCGACGCTTCGCACCCGTCCGCTCCGGCCATCGCGCGCTCCACTCGCCATCCGCGCGAGCCGGTAACGCACCGCGTTCTCGTGCACCCCGAGCTGCCTCGCAATCGCCCGGTTCGACACCCCTCGCTCGTGTAGCACCCCGATCGTCATCGCCTCCTCCCTTCGCAGCCGGCGCTCCATCCCGATCCCCCCTGTGGAGATCGTGGAGCACCCGCCTCAAAAGGAGGTGCGCAAAAGATCGTGTCCTCTTAACCGGTCAGTACCGCGTCCCGCGACACTTCTGGTCATGAATCAGGGAGCGCTTGAGAGTCCCTCCGCGGAATCAAGTGGGTGCGCCGCTCCTTCTGGCGCGGGACACGAGTCCGTATTCCGCGGGTTCTCCGCAGATCATCAGATTGGGCCGCCGTGTGAATCGGACCGGGGTCCGCACCGCGAGGGCGATGAGATCTTCGGCCCCGCTGAGCGCCGCGTATCTCCCGCTGTTTCATGCGGAGCTGCGCCCGATTTGAGTTCAGGGTGCGCCACACGGTGGGCGTCGGTGATGTAGTGCGTCTTGAGGATACGTCGGCGGTGGCGGCGGCTGTCGATCGGGCGGGAGCAGAGGATGTTGTCGCGCAGCTGGTCACCGGCCTCGAGACGCAGCTGGGTCCTAGCTGGCCCGGCGGCGTGGACATCAGCTTCGGGCAGTGGCAGAAGCTGGCGCTCGCCCGAGGCTTCATGCGCGAACGCCCGCTGGTGCTGGTGCTGGATGAGCCAACGGCGTCGCTTGACGCCGAAACCGAGCACGCGTTGTTCGAGCGTTTCGCGGCGGCCGCGCGGGCAGGTCGCGTTGGAGCCACGGGCGCGTCGGCACCCGATCGGCGGATCACCCTCCTCGTCTCACACTCTTCAGCACGGTCCGCATGGCCGACTTCATCGCAGTCCTCGATGGCTCACGAGTGGTGGAGTCGGGCACCCACGAAGCACTCATGGCCAAGCGCGGGCGATACGCGGAGCTGTATGCCATCCAGGCTGCGGCCTACCGCTGAGGTTTGCGAAACCGCGCATTCGCAGCCAACGGACCTAGACTTTTGCGCTGAAGCTTCTGGAGCCGCAAGTGTGAATCTTCCTTGTGGCACAAGGCGATGGACGAGACCCTTCAGAGTCCCCCTTCTTCAGGGGCATCCCCTCCAGCAACAGTGGTGTTTTCCACGCATCGCTCCGTTCCTCAACCTCTGGGGCGCTCCAGCCACTTCAGCTGCCATCCACCGACTTGCCTAAGTCAGTGCGGCAAGGAGCTGGAGAGCGACAAACGAGAGCATTGCACCCAGACAAAGAAGGTGATCCCCACAAACGGTGCGCGCCAACCTGCTTTGCTCCGAAGCGGAGTCTACCCGCAATCCAAGGCGCACGGCATTTGGGTACGTGCGAAAAAGAGCCAGGGAGACTGGTACACCGAAGAAAAACAGCGAAACGACATTGACCCACCGCCAGTCACCACCGCGGAACGTCTCGAGAAGAAGAGTCAGGACTCCAATCAGCATCATGGCACCGACGGCGTGGCCCATCGGCCGCGCGCGAGTCGTAACCCGTTGGTAATAGGCGGCGACAGAATTGAGGACCGCTTCCGGCAATTCTTTGTGCCGCCGCCCCTTGCCAAGCACCTGCACGTCGAACATCAGATCCATCCAAAGGACCGCCAGCAGAAATCCACCGCAGATCAAGAGAATCGGTGACACGATCTGCTCCTTTCCTTACTCTCTTCCGGCAACGTTCACGGAGCGACGTGTACGGCACGACCCGTCGGCTCGCTGTTCGAAACTCGCGGATCAAGGAGTCGCAGGCTCTTCCGGAGCACTCAGCAAACGAACCGCTGATAGACTCGGCGTTTGGAGAAGAATACTGCGCCCGAAGACGGTCGGCCTCATGAACGTGGCGCCCATCGACCTACACGCGGGCAGATCTTCTCCGCGCGTCGTCGCCTCGATCTTCCTCCACGGGCCGCGGCTAAGCCCGCGGTGTCGGAAGAGGAACTCTATTCACCGACGAACGAAACTGGCTCCTCATCCGCTGGCCTGGCGGGTGCGACAACGTCGCAAAGGATCCCTTCCGAGCGGCGAGGAGGTGATGGCCAGTTCGGTAACGATCGATTCCCTGCCTGCGGAGTAATCACAGTGCAAGGCAGATCACGCGCCGAAGTCGTATTCGTGCGCATAGAACTGATACCAATCCCGTGTGTGCTTGTCGTTGGGTAGATGCTCGGAAAGGAACTTGAGCTCTGCCAGCGACTTGTCCGCACGCGAGTCGTTCTGATAGAGATCCATCAGTCGCCAGCGATACGAGAGCTCATTCGGTGCGCGGGCCGTAGCTTCTTCATACAGCTCGATCGCGCGTGTAATCCAGTTCATCTCAAAGAGATAGAGATCCCCCAGGGCCGCATAGTTCGCCGCCTCGTTCGGCGCCCGCCGGATCCTGTCCTCATATGCTTTCACCGCATCTGTCAGCGAATACGGATACGCCAGCAATGCGGGCGTGTGCGTATGGTCCCCGTAGATCGTGCGTTCCATGTTGGGAAGCCTCAGCGATCGGAGCTGTGGAAGGAACGGATTGTCTGCGTACTTCACAAAGAAGTCGACACTGTCTTCATAGCGATGGAAGTACGTCCACGACTTCGGCTCGTCCACATACCAAAGGTTGTCGGTGCCGCGCCGCAGCACGATGGGAAGATTCGACTTACCCGGCTGCGGCACTACGAGGCAAAGACCTGAAGCGAAGATCAGTTGGTGGGGCTCCGCCGCGTGGAAGAATTCGAAGATGCGTTCTTGCTGTGCTTCGTTTCGCGGCGCAAGCGCACGGAAGATCCGGCTGCCTTCGGTCAGAAGAGGCAGTCTTGGGTCGCCGATTCCCGCGCCGAGGGATGCTAGATATCGCCGCGCCGACTCGTGAGGGTCAGGCGATGGCAGGAAGGCGTCCAATCGCAAGTCCGGAAGGCGCCGAATTGCCCGCTGGTAGTCGTCGAGCGACTTGCGATAGCCCGCAACCGTTGCGCCCGCGCCCCCTGACAGAAAGGTGTCATCGAGCCACGAAGGCGGCGAGAGCGCCAAAGCCTCGTTTTTCGAGCCCAATCCGCGCAGATTGGTGGTGATGATGAGCTCGCTGATGAAATCCTGTGGCACTTCCGAGAGCATGTAGGTCTTGGCCGCCTCCTCGAGGCGGCGGCAGAAGGCATCGGGAATCTCGCCTTCGAGGTTATAGGAGACCTCGATTTTTAGCTGATTCTCCTTGGCGCTGTACAAGTAGAGAATGCCTCTCCCATTGCGGCGTGCGCCGATTTTTAGCTGCGAGAAGAGGTCTGCGGCGGTCTCCTCGATGCTCTTCGACGGCGGCAGGGAGGATAGGAGAACTAGCGCGTTCTCGATGCCGGACTTTCTTTCTGCGAGCTTGAGGCTCATGCGGAAGGCGAGGTCGAAGTCGTGTTGGTCCGTCTCGTTAAGCAGCACGTATTCGGGACGACGGGGAGTGCGTTCGTGTTGCCACAGGAGCCAGCCGATAACGATGGCGAATGTACCCACGCAGGCGATGATGAGCCGCTCGGTCATGGATCGCGCCGCCTAGTAGACTCCGAGGAAATCGGTCTTCTTGCCGTCGCCGTCCAAGGTCGTGAGAAAGGGCTCGGTGGAGTTCGGATTGAGACCGTAGATGGAACGGTCCTGGCCCTTGTTCTTCAGCACCACGACCGGCGTCTCCTGCGGGCCGAAGAGGCGGAAGATGCCTGCTGCGTGCTTGTGCGTATCGTTCAATACGACAAACGGATACTCGCTCTCGGTCGGAGCGTAGAGTCCGAGAACGAGCCGGTTCCTCCCCTCGGTGTCGTAGAAAAAGAGTCCGGGGCCTCCTTCCTGCGAAAGCGCGAGCTCGGCACGGGGCTTCCCGGTTTCGTCGAGCAAGCGGAGTCTGTGGGCAGAGAGAGTGTCCTGAAGCTGTGGGGTCGAGGGCCCAGATGCAGCCATCAGCGCCGGAGAGCCGCCGAGGCCCGCATGCCCCAGCAGATAGGCGCCAAAGAGTCCGCCAATGAAGCCGGAGACCATCCCCACGAGATAGATCTTTGTCATGCAGGGCTTTATCGGCGATCCTTCCTGCGAATTTAGTCTCTGGGGCGGAGGCGAAGCTGGGACCTGTCGGCCGCAAAGGCTCAGCGCTTGATCTCGTGCGAAAGCGCGTTGGCCAATCGATGCCTGAAAACCATCTCCCCGCTGCGCCGAGGCCTCGTCCTCGCGCGAAGCGGCGGTTGTCCGCGCGCAGCACGGGTACTCTGAGCGCTTACGAGCGGATCTATCGCGCGGTCTCGCGCATCCCACGCGGACGGGTAGCCACCTACGGCCAGGTCGCGGAGCTGGCGGGCGTGCCCGGTGGAGCTCGCCAGGTCGGCTATGCACTTGCAGCTTCGGGCGATGCCCGAGTTCCTTGGCATCGTGTGGTGAACGCTAGAGGCGAGATCAGCCCCCGCGCGGAGCCCTGCTTCGAGGCACTGCAACGTCAGCTGCTCGCCCGCGAGGGGGTTGCGCTCGATGCTGACGGTCGTCTGTCCCTCGCACGTTTCCGGTGGAGGCCGCGTGGGCCGCTAGCCGGATCCCCCAGCAAGATGCGATCCCATGGTTCTCAAGGAACTCGCTAAAGCCGATTGAACGTCTCGGCCGGTTGCGACTCGTTGGACGCGTGACCTCCCGGCTGGATCGACAGCCGAGGCTCTTCGCCAAAGCCCGCGATTTCACTCGAAGGGACATCCAAGTGGCGGCTCGCTCCTGCCGAAGCCGCCCGCTCTCTTCTGTGTTCGCGCTCGGGCCGGTCGATCAGAGAGTACCAACGACGGGGATGCCTTTCGCACCCAACCTCCCAAGTTCTAGGTGGGCCCTCGCCCGCAGCTCGGCGATCCCGCACCGGCACTCGGAGCCGGGACCGCCGGCAGGTCTGCCTCGCAGAGCGCTTCTACACCGCTCGGCCCCAAGCCACAGTTGATCGGCCCTTGGCAGCCGCTGGGCCTGGTCATCGCCGTGCTGGGTTTCCGATTCTGTGTGTGAGTGGACTAGAGGGCGACAATGGTCGTCCCTCCCGCGCCTCTTAGCGCACGCTCGACTCCCCCGAGCCGCGCGATCACAGAAGGTCGGCCCGTCGCCTCGGTAAACTCCACAGCGGCCTCCACCTTGGGTCCCATCGATCCGGGCGCGAACTCACCCCGTGCGAGCCGCTCGCGCGCCTCATCGCACGCAAGCCGAGAGAGCGCACGCGGCTGCGCACTACCGAAGCCCGCGAAAGCGTTGTCTACATCGGTCACAAAGACCAGTCTTCGCGCATCGAGTCGGTGGGCGAGAAGAGACGCCACCCAGTCCTTGTCCACCACCGCGGCGGCCGGAGCGCGCCCGTCCGCGCCCTGAGCCAGCGGAACGCCACCACCGCCACCGGCCACGACGTGATGGCGAATCAGCAACTCCGCGATCGCAGCCTCCTCGATCACGGCCACGGGCCGCGGCGACGCCACCACGCGGCGAAAACCCACGCCATTTGGGGTGCGAACGCTCGGGCCGTTTCCGGGTGCCGCGCTGAGGATCCCACCGATCGGCTTGGAGGGCGCTTCGAACGCCGGATCGTCCTTCGAGACGAGCACACGGGTCACAAGGGCGGCGCAGGGCATGCCGAGGCGGACCTCAACCGCCTCCGCGAGGAGGTAGCCGAGCTCGCCCTGGGTTTGCGCCACGTGCAAGTCGAGGCTCTCAGGATCGCCGACACCGGAGGCGACGAGAAGCCGGCCGACTTGGGGGCCGTTGCCATGCACTACGAGCAGGCGCGCGCTGGCGCGGGCGAGAACGGACAGCTCGTCTGCGGCCGAGGCAATCGCGGTGCGCTCGTCTGCGAAGGTGAGTGGGCCTCGCGGCGGGCTGACTGCGTTCCCACCGAGAGCAACGACCAGGAGATCCAAGCTCACTGGGACGGCCCCGCGCTGGGAAGACGAAGTGGACGCGCAAGAAAGGCGTCGACCACCCCACCGAGTGTAGGTTCGCCCGCGTCAGCGTACTCGTAGCGCGCGCGCACCACCTTGGTGCGAGGATGCACAAACGCGATCAGGTTGATCGGGGTGGCCGCTACGACGACATCGACACCCGCTGCATCGATGGTGTCCCGCAGCGCCGCAATCTGCGCGGGATCGTAGCCGATCGCTGGCAGCACGGGTCCTAGATTCGGGTACTGCGCGAACACTGCGCGAAGTGCCGGCGCTAGGTAGGGCCGAGGATCCACGATCTCTGCAGCGCCAGCACGCATCGCTGCAACAAGTCCCGCGCCGTAGGACATCGATCCGTGAGTCAGAGTGGGACCATCCTCGACGACGAGCACTCGTCGTCCGCGCACCGCATCCGGGTCGTCGAGGCGGACCGGTGACGCTGCCCGCACGAGGGTGGCACGCGGGTTCACCGCGCGGGCCTCATCTACCACGCGCTCTACCTCGGCGACCGACGCGGCATCTGTCTTGGCGACCACGACGACATCCGCCATCCGCAGTACGGCCTCACCGGGGTGGTAATGCGTTGCATGCCCTGGACGAAGCGCGTCAGTCAGAACGACGTGGAGGTCAGGCCGCAGGAACGGGAAATCGTTGTTCCCACCATCCCACACCAGGACATCGGCCTCAGCCTGAGCAGCCGCTAGGATCGCTGCGTAGTCCACCCCTGCAAAAACTACGTTCCCCGCCGCGAGGTGGGGCTCGTATTCCTCGCGCTCCTCGAGCGTGCACGCGGCGCCTTCGAGGTCGGCGAGCGTAGCGAAGCGTTGCACGCGTTCACGCTCAAGATCGCCGTAGGGCATGGGGTGACGCAGTACGGCGACGCGAAGACCCTGCGAGCGCAGCCGGCGCCCGAGCCATCGCGCGGTCTGCGATTTGCCGCAGCCTGTGCGGATCGCCGAGATCGCGATGACCGGTCGCTGGGCCCGAAGCATGGTCCGGTTGGGCCCCAGCAGTACGAAGTCAGCGCCCGCCGCGAGGGCACGCGACGCGCGGTGCATGACTTCTTCGTGGGAGATGTCGCTGTACGCGAGCACCACCTCCGAAACGCGCTCGCGGCGGCAGATGGCCTCGAGGTTCGCCTCGTCTTCAATCGGGATGCCGTCGGGATAGAGCTGGCCGGCGAGGGAGGGCGGGTAGTGGCGGCCTGCGATACCCGGGATCTGGGCAGCGGTGAAGGCGACGACGCGGACATTCGGATCGCCGCGATAGACGACGTTAAAGTCATGAAAATCTCGTCCGGCAGCCCCGAGGATGAGGATGCGGCGCGGCGTCGGGCCGCGTCCGATCCCACAGTCCCTTTTCTCCGTCACAGACCAAGGATGCACGGGGCAAGGACGCCGCGCACCCCTCCGCATCGCAGGTCCTACTGCCAAGAGTGCGGAATCTCCGGGCGGGCCACATCAACGGCCCGTGCCGAGTTCCGCAGCTCGCCGGCGCTGTGTCGCGCCGTGGCGCCGCCGACCCCGTCAGTATCGGGGGTCGAGCGTCGCAGGTACGGCTGCCCGCCCGCGCGGCGCCTTCTATTCTGACGTCACGGACCCGGGGGGTACGTATTCGGGCGAGCCCCAGCCGAGGAGTACCTCTTGGTGGAGGCCCGCCAGCCAATCCGTCTCCCGTACGGGGAGCCAAGCCCGCGGGGCTAGCACCGGTCGGTTGGCCCAGAGCTGGATCATGTCCGAAAATGGCCAGACAACTCGGCGCACAAGGTCCATTTTCCTGGCATGACGCTTTCGGCCCCTTCAGCGAGAGCACTGCTCAAACGTACGGAATCCTGGGCGCTCATGGCGCGCCTATGCAGCTCAGCATCTATGGACTGCAGACATCGATCGAAGGAGTACACCCATGGGTGAATGCCAGACATTCTTTAGCGACAAGATGAACACACCGCTTGGTACCGCGACGCTGATCGCGGACGAGAACGGCGCGCTGCGCATGTTCTTCTGGGAAGAACATGCCGAGATCTGGCGCAAGGCGTTTCATCGGCGCCACGGCGCTGCCGCGGTGATGCCACGGCGCGATGCGTTCGGGCACGTCGGGGCACTGAAGCGCTACTTTGAAGGCGAGATCGCCGCGCTCGATACGATCTCCGTCGCCTTTGCCGGTACGCCGTTTCAGAAGAAAGTGTGGAATGCGCTCCGGAGCATCGAAGGGGGGACGACGCTCAGTTATGGCGCGCTTGCGAGACGCATCCACGAACCGAAGGCGGTTCGGGCCGTAGGCATGGCGAACGGGAGCAACCCGATCGGCGTCGTCGTGCCGTGCCATCGCGTGATCGGCAGCGACGGTTCGTTGACCGGCTATGGCGGCGGGCTGCCACGCAAGCGCTGGCTGCTTGAGCACGAGGCGCGCCATTCGCCTTGGCGTTTGGAGATGTTGGCATGAGCAACTCGCATTCGGCACGCGTGTTTCACGAACTTCACGAAAGCGGCCTTTTGATCCTGCCGAATGCGTGGGATGCGGGGAGTGCGCGCATCATCGAGCATGCGGGTGCGAAGGCAATTGCCACCTCGAGCGCCGCGGTCGCCTGGTCGCACGGCTATCCCGACGGTGAAGCGATGCCGCAAGAGGCCCTGGTTTCGGCTGTACGCGCAATTGTGCGTGTGGTCGATATTCCTGTGTCGGTTGATCTCGAGGCTGGCTATTCCTCGGATGCGGAGGCGGCTGGAGCCCTGGCTGCTCGCGTCATCGACGCGGGTGGGGTGGGCATCAATATCGAAGACGGCGCGGGCTCGCCCGATCTACTCGCCGCCAAGATCGAGCGGATCCAGGAGCGCGCTGCGAAGGCGGGCATCGGTCTCTGGGTCAACGCGCGCGTCGATGTCTATCTGCGCAAGCTAAGGGAAGGCGAGGCGGCCTATCAGGAAACCGTCGCCCGGGCACGCCGCTATCGCGAGGCGGGCGCGAACTCGATCTTCGTGCCCGCGGCCAGCGGGGAGGCACTGATTGAGAAGCTTGTGCGCGGCGTGATCTTGCCGCTCAACGTTCTTGCTTGGCCGGGAGTTCCGCCCGCGGAAAAGCTGAAGAAACTCGGTGTTCGGCGACTGAGCGCGGGCTCCGGCATCGCGAAGGTCGTCCTTAACAGAGTGCATGCGATGAGTCAGGCCTTGCTCGGCGACGGTCGCTCCGAGCCGTTTAGCGAGGGCGGGCTTAACAATCCGGAGATCAACCGCCTGATGCGCCGGTAGAGCGATCTCGACAGGTCGCGATCGGGCCTCAGAAGCAGCCGTGAGCACACGTGCCCGCGGGCCTGGCTCGCTCGCAGGCGCCGCGCAAGCCGAATGTGGTTCCTCGAGCTTGACGCGTCTTTGGGTCTGCGTGCTGCTTCTTCACTCCCGGACTGGTGTCGGGAGCTACCGAGAGCCGGTCGGTTGTTCCAAAGAGGTTTCGCCGAGGAGGAGTCGGTGGTGATGAGAGGGGATTGCATGTAGCCTTCTGCTGCGCGCCCACAGAAAGGACCCATCATGTCGCTCGTCGTACTCGGGGGTAGCGTTTCCCCGTTTGTCCGTAAGGTCCGCGTCGCACTCGCTGAGAAGGGCCTCGAATACCACCATGAGCAGGTGAATCCGTTCGCACCGCCTGCGGGCTGGCGCGAGCTGAGCCCGCTCGGGAAGATCCCCGCTTTGCGGGACGGCGACCGCGTGCTCGCCGACTCATCAGTCATCTGCGCCTACCTGGAGCGACGCTTCCCCCAGCCCGCGCTCTACCCCTCCGACACCTACGACTACGCACGCGCGTTGTGGTTCGAGGAGTATATGGATGGCGGCTTCGTTCCCGTGGGTGGCGCGCGGGTGTTCTTGCCGCTCGTGTTGAAGCCGCTTTTCGGCGGTAAGTCCGAGGCAGACCCCACCGATGTGGCCGCCGCGAGCAAAGTCGTGGCTGAAGAGCTTCCGACCTTCTGGGACTACCTCGAGCGCGAGCTCGGAGACCACGAGTTCTACGTCGGTGACCAGCTCACCATCGCCGACATTGCTGTCGCGAGCCCACACGTGAATCTGCGACACGCGGGCGTGGCGCCCGTCCGAAAGCGCTGGCCGCGCCTCCGTGCGTTCCTCGATCGCATGCACGGCCGACCCTCATTTAAGAAGGTTATAGAGGAGGAAACACCGATCTTTGGCAAGCGCTCGGTAAAGATCAGCGACTAAAGTGCTGATGTGCGCGACGACGACGTGGTCCTAGGACACTCTGGAGCTGCGGTGGTGTTCCGGACACGGAATTCACCGGGAACCTGAGCAGGGGAGGGGACCCAAGTCCGGGCGGTACTCGCACGAGAGGCGCTCGAGACGTTCGCCGGGATTGCCGCCTGTTCGAAGCCGCGCGCGCCGCATGCAGATGCCATGACCTTGCAAGGCTCAACACACCGGTATATGTCGAGTGCGCACGAAGCCAGGGCGAGTTCACCGCAAATGCAAAGGCCGCCTTCTGCGGAAAGGCGCGGGGACCTATGACGGCGGCAGCATGCCGGCCGGGATGGCGCGACCCCTTTGGCGCGATCGCGGATGCCGCCGCGTCCATCCAGGTGATCCCGTGAGGACGATCGCTGCCCTGTGGCTTGCGGTGGGTTTCTTGCCATGCGCGGGGCTCGCGGAGCCCGCGCCCTGGACACTGCCAGCGGAGGCAGAGTGCGGCGCGCTTCGAGTCCCGGGCGGGGGGGGCGAGGCCCTGCCCGACTACAAGCCGGGCCAGGTACTGGTGCGAAAGCAGCTCGACTCCTTGCGCCCCCTCCTGCCGCCCGAGATGTGGGAGCAACGCGAGCTCTTGTTCTTCGAGGGCATGCGCCTCGAGCTAGGCCCCTGTTTCCGCCACTACACACCGCCGGATTTCTTCGCGGAGAGCACCCGAAAATTCGCCGGTCAATCGCGGCTCCTGGAGAATGGTGGGCTCGCGAGCGCAGGCGCTGGCTTGCCCTTCGACCCGGTCGCCCTCACGCCGGAGGATCCGGAGGTCGGCCAGAAATGGGCTTGGAATGTCGCGCACCGTTACCAGGCCGCGGGCCAGTTCGGTGACCTCCGTCTGGTGTATGTGGACCACGGAAAGACAACCGTGCATATCATCGGAGACTTCTTCCTCGCACAGCTGTCTGGACGCGCCGACTTGCCGGGTTCTGACCACCGCTTGCCTTGGGCTCGCAGTGAGCGCTGGGTGGCGGGTGGGAAAACGCGCGACCCAAGCACGGGACATCACTGTGCATTTCGGCAGCTTCGATTCACCGAAGCCGACGCCAACCCCGAGGCCGCCGACAGTGTGTTCTTCCTCAGCTCGGAGATGCGGCGGCCCGAACGCATCGGCTGGGACCCCGAGTTTCCCCTCGTTGCATGCGCGTATCAGCGCGGCTTCTACCTGCTCCGCGGAGGGAGGGTGGGGCGCTACCGCTGGCGACTGGTCGGTGTGCGGGATGTCGTAGCGCCCATCAACATCGTGCGGCCGAGCTATCCTGAAGATCCGGACCGCGTCTTTGGTCCCTCGGGTGCTTCCCTCGCGAGCGACCGCTGGGAGCTGCGCCGAACTCTCGTTCTCGAGGCCGGTGACGAGAGCCACCGCATCCGTCAATACGTGGACGTGGAGACGCTCTTCCCCCTCCTTCTCGTAGATGGCCCGGTCCTCGTCCAATCTGCCGGTCGCTGGAGCGAGGACCGACCCGGATATCCGACCTGGGCCAATTCAACGCCGCGATCCGCGCGCATCCTGGACCCTGTGGTCGCAGTGACGGTTAGCCCGTCGGAGGTCGTGCGTGTCGAAGCGTGGAACAGCGTGGGGCTAGCCCCGGACGAGACGAACTTGCGCAACCTGGTCTCGACCGAGGCACTGACCCGCGAGCGCTGAACTCGAAGCGTGCCGGAGGGAGACCATGACGCGCGCGTGGAATGTGGCCCGAGGGTTCGAGCGGTTGGCGCGGGACCTTCAAATTCCAGTACATGCCTCGCTTCGCAGCAGCTCACGTCCCGCGCGCACCCGTCCCGCCACAAACCCTTGGGGGGTCTAGTCACTGGCTAGGAGAGTGACCCAAGACTCGTCGTTACGGATAAAATGACAGTCATGGGGGATGAGATCCAGTTCAAAGCGTACGAGCAAGGGCAAGGGCAGCTGCTCCCGGGCTTCGTGGGGGACGCG
>Ga0116216_10000084_pt1 | contig 83742 bp, 82 predicted proteins | sample Sb_taG_11_FD_89696 | JGI IMG/M metagenome (GOLD analysis project Ga0116216, IMG submission 89696) | Peat soil microbial communities from Weissenstadt, Germany - Sb_50d_3_AS metaG | ecosystem: Environmental > Terrestrial > Soil > Wetlands > Peat | place: Germany: Weissenstadt | collected 2010-09-21 | reverse complement strand
CGCGCGGACGACGAACGGCATCACGACGGTCTTGCCGCGGGCGACCTGCGCCCAATCCATATAGACGCTTCCGCGCGGGCGTTTTGCGATCATGCGCTCGAGCGTGACGAGCTTGGGAAGGCGCTCTTGCACGAGCAGCGCGATCTCCTTTGCGAATGCACGAGCCCGCGGATAATCATGGCGGCCGCGCAGCCAGACAAGGATGTGCAGCCCAGAGCCGCCCGTCGTCTTCGGATACGGGCGCATGCCTTTACGGCGCAGCTCGGCGGCGACAGCGAGCGCGACGGTCGCGAGCGTCTTGACCGTGCATCCGTCACCTCGATCAAGATCGAACAGGATGAAATCGGGTCTGTCGAGGGAACCTGCGTGAGACATCCAGGTGTGAAGCGCGATGGCGGCGAGATTGGCGAGGTAGGCGAGAGTGGCTTCGTTGTCGCAGACGATGTAGCGTACGCTTGCGCGCTTGCCGCCGCTCTTGAGGGCGATCGTCTTGATCCAGACCGGCAAGCCCGCCGGCGCGTTCTTCTCGAAGAAACCGGGCTTATGGATCCCGTTTGGGTAGCGCTCGAGGCTGACCGGCCGGCCGAACAGGTAGGGCAGAATCCACTTCGATACCGCGCGGTAATAGGCGATGAGATCGCCTTTGGTATAGCCATCGCCCGGCCACAACACTTTGTCGGGGTTGGAGAACACAAGCGCCTTGCCCGCGATCTTCGCGCTGACTTTCACTGCGCGCACCTCACGCACTCCTTCCCTAGACGATTACGGGATCATGCTCTGCTGCTGGTCGTACAGCGGTGTGAGATTCACCTGGACGAAACCGCTCTGGGGACTGTCGAGATCGATGATCGTGTAGACCAGCACGGTGAGCAGCAGGCTAAAAATCGCCGAGACTAACGCGTTGCGAAAATCCGTATAGCCGAAGACAAGGCCGATGGCAAGCGCGCCGAGCACTGCGACGAGGAAGACCAAGAAAAGCGCGGACCCTCGCAGGCGGAAGCTGAGAGCCGCTTTCTGCTCTGCCGAGATATCGATCGTGTCGTTGGTCACCTGCATCAAGAGCGAAACGCCCAGTTGCCGTGGATTCGTCCGCATCGCCGCGCTGACGATCGTCCACATGCGGCTTTGCAACGCGGCCGACGCCGTCTGGTCTCGCTGCTGAGCCGCCGGATCGCTGTCGCTCTTGTAATAATCGATCCGGTCTTGGGTGTAGACGCGTAGTATGTCGCGGAGTTGGTCGCCAGGTGCCTTGTCCAGGACTGACGTCCGCAGGTAGAGGGTGCCGATGTTATTAGCTTCTTGCACCACAAGCTGCCAGCGCTGTTCGTAGCGTGCCAGGGCAAAGCTGAACGAGAAACTCAGCACGAGGGCCACGATGCCGAAGATCGCCGCCAGCGCTGTCGTGAGCGCCGACATGGCGGCATCATTCTTCGGGTGGCGGATCACCTGGCCGGTCCGAAATCCGATAAACTCCATGCCGAAGAGCACGACGAAGACGACGACGATGAAGGCTAGGGGAGAAACGCCGTCGATGAAGTTTCCCGACATCCGCTATCCTTTCACGATAACGGACCTAAAGGTCCGTTGCTTCAAGTCCGTTGCGCACGTGAGGTGCTCCAGCACCTAGGCGTTGACATTGCTCATGTCGGCATAGCGTTCACCGGCAAATGCTCCCGGCGAAGCGACGGCGTCGATGCGCACGAGCTCGTCGGGTGTGAGAACGATGTCGACCGCCGCGCAATTCTCTTCGAGCCGTTGGCGACGCTTGGTTCCAGGAATCGGCACGATGTCCTGGCCTTGATGCAGCAGCCACGCGAGCGCGAGCTGTGCCGGCGTGATGCCCTTCGCCCGCGCGATATCACGAAGCAGCTCGACGATCTTCATGTTGCGAGCGAGATTCGTTTCATTGAAGCGAGGATGACGGGTGAGACGAGCGTCGTCCGCCGTCAGCTGATCGCGGTTGGGTATGGCACCCGTGAGCAAGCCGCGGCCCAGCGGGCTGTACGGGACAAAACCGATGCCCAGTTCCCTGCAGGTGGGCAAGATCTGCGCTTCGACGTCGCGCGCGAACAGCGAGTACTCGGTTTGCAGAGCGGTGATGGGATGGATGGCTGTGGCGCGCCCGATGGTAGCTGGAGCAGCCTCGCTCAGACCGATGAAGCGCACCTTACCCGCGCTCACGAGATCGGCCATAGCGCCGACCGTCTCCTCGATCGGCACCGTCTTGTCGACGCGATGCTGGTAGTAGAGATCGATGTGCGCAATCTCGAGACGGCCAAGCGATGCATCGCACGCCGCCTTGACGTACTCTGGCTTGCCGTTGATGCCGATCCAATCACCGTTCTCCCCGCGCTGGTTGCCGAACTTGGTCGCGATGAAGAACTGATCGCGCTTGCCCTGGATAGCGCGGCCGACAAGACGCTCGTTCGTGAACGGACCGTACATGTCGGCGGTGTCGAGGAAGTTACAACCCAGTTCGAGGGCCCGATGGATGGTGTTGATCGATTCGTTATCGTCCGTGGGGCCGTAAAACTCGGACATCCCCATGCAACCCAGGCCGATGGCGGACACCTGCGGGCCGGCTTTTCCTAACGCGCGTCGTTTCACAGATCTCCCTCCGATGTCGCTTGTGCCGCGACATCGGAGGGGTCGCGATCACGAAGCGGTGGTCTGTTGCGGGCTTGGCCGGCGGACGATGACGTTCACCAGCGCCCCGACGACCGCGACGCCGAGCGCAATGAGAGGCATATTCGCCGGCCACACAGCCGTCAGGCCTACTAGTGCATCGAGCGAATAAGCTCCTGGACCGGCGAACATGATGAGCAACATGCCACTGATGTAGGTGAGCGGAAGCTCGGAGCCGTTGGGTACGAAGAATCCCTTGCCCCAGTGCACCGTGAAGATCGCCACCAGCATCACCAGGATGGACAACGCCGGACCGATAGGCCCTCCCAATCCAAGCGCGGTCAACATGCCGCCGCCGAACTCGCCGAGGCCGGCTGCCGCAGCGAACATCGTACCGGGCCGGAATCCCAAGCCCTCGAAGAACCCTCCGGTGCCCTTAAGTCCATAACCGCCGAACCAACCAAAAAGCTTCTGCGCGCCATGAGCTGCAAGCCCCAGTCCGAGAATCACACGCGCTACGAGTAACGCCGTCACCATATCTGCTCTCCCCCTTCGCCCATCTGCCTGGCCGGCATACGGGACGAACTTTACAATAGTTACTTACATATAGTAACTTATGGAGGAAAGGTTAGCATGGGAGGGCAACCCTGTCAAGAGATAGGAAACGATGAAAAACGGAAAAAGCCCCGCCGCCCTGAACGGTTTTTGCCCGCGCTACCACCGCGCCGTGGAGCTTATCGGACGGCGCTGGACGGGCGCCATCATCCGCACCCTCTTGTCGGGCAAGCGCCGCTTCAGTGAGATCGCCCTTGCCGTACCTGGGATCTCCGACCGGCTGTTAGCCGAGCGGCTGCGCGAGCTCGAAGACGTGGGGATCGTCCGGCGCGATGTGGATGGCGGGCCGCCGGTACGGGTAGGCTACGCACTCACCGAATCCGGCGCCGAGCTGGACGCCACGGTACGAGCGCTCGCTCACTGGGCAGAGCGCTGGATTCCGGCCCCGGCGCGCGCCGCTCGCAAGCGCGCGTGAGAGATCTCTTCCTTTAGGGTAGCAGCACTTCTGCGTCACTGACCTCGCCGGCGCGCTAAGCCTTTTGCCCCGTCGCTATCCGCACAGTGATCATCTTGTCATCGCTCGACGGCATCACGACGAAGCCGAGGCGCTGGCAGACACGCAGCATCGAGGTGTTGTCGGCGAGGATGTAACCGACCACGCTGCCGATGTTCTCGTGCCGGGCGATGTCGACGAGCCTGCGCAGCAGCTCCGAACCGATGCCCACCTTCTGGCGATCGTCCTCGACCGTCATCGCGAACTCCGCTTCGTCAGCTGCATGTTCGCGGATAAGCCTGCCGATGGCAACGATCCTGTGTCCGAGGGCGGGATCTGTTTCGATGGCGACGAGCGCGATCTCACGATTGTAATCGATGAAGCAGACGCGGGAGAGCCGTTCGTGCCGCACTCTGTCGCTCAGACGCATCGCGGTCGCGTAGCGCATGTAGACGGTCGTCTGCGACAGGCGCTCGTGGAACTTCGCGACCTGCGGCTCATCCTCGGGCCGGATGGGACGGATCTGGAACTCGCGACCGTCGCGAGCTGTCCACGTGCCTGCATAGCGCGCAGGGTAGGCGCGGATCGCAGACCGTGGTAATGCTGCGTCGGGGATAGCTGGATCGTGCAGAATCGCACGTGCATCGAGCGAGAGGAGGCCGCTGGGCGACGCGAAGAGCGGGTTGATCTCCACCTCTTTGATGCGTGGCTGCTCGATGGCCAACTCCCCAAAGCGGACAAGAATCTGCTCGAGCGCGGCGAGGTCGATCGATGCCCGGCCCCGGACGCCCTTGAGCGCCTGATAGATCTTCGTCCGCTCCATCATGCGCCGCGCCAACGTGGTGGTCAGCGGCGGCAGGGCCAGTGCCCGATCGCGGAACACGTCGACGAGCGTTCCGCCCAGCCCGAAGAGCAACACCGGACCGAACTGCGCGTCCGCGCTCGCGCCGACGATGAGCTCATACCCCTCGCGCTCGACCATCGGCTGCACGGTCACGCCGATGAACGCATCCGGACCCGCTCGCTCGCGTGCCGACTTATCTATCGCGGAGAATGCGGCGCGCACCGACGCCGCATCGAGAACGTTCAGCACCACGCCACCGACATCGCTCTTGTGGGTGACGGTGAGCGAGTGCAACTTCACGGCCACCGGAAAGCCGATCTGGGCTGCAGCCGCCACCGCGTCATCCGGCGTCAACGCCAAACGCGTGTCCGCTGTTGGAATCCCGTAGGCAGCGAGCAGGCGCTTGGACTCATATTCGGTCAGAAGCGTGCGCCCAGCAGCCGACGCGCAGGCGATGAGCTCGTGGACAGCCGTGCGGTCCGGGGTGGTACCGTCGGCGAGCACCGGTGTCTCGTACAGCCCTTTGAGGGCATCGTCGTAGCGCCACATATAATTGAAGACACGCGAGGCGGTATCCGGATAGAGATAGGTGGGGATGCCGGCCTTCTTCAGCAGCGCCGCACCAGCAGCGACGCCCTCACCCCCCATCCAGGCTGCGATCACCGGCTTGCCGGGCAGCGCGCCGAGCGGTGCGATGGCCCGGGCGACATCCTCCGCCGAGGCGACGCCCTGTGGAGCCAGCACGACGAGCAGGCCGTCGACGTTTGCGTCTTGCTCGCAGATCGCCAGCGCCTTTTCGTAGCGTTCCGGCGTCGCATCTCCGAGCACGTCCACCGGATTGCCGCGACTCCAGTGCGCGGGCATCGCGGCGTCCAAGCCGGCGATCGAGGTCGCCTCCAGCGGAGCGAGCTCGCCACCGCCCAGCACCAGCGTATCGGTAGCGAGGACGCCCGCACCGCCGGCGTTGGTGATGATGGCGAGGCGCTTGCCTGGGGCTCGCGGCTGCTTGGCGAGCGCTTCGGCCATGTAGAACAAGTCCGACAGCGACTCGACACGTAACACGCCGCAGCGCCGGAAGGCAGCGTCCGCGACATCGTCGCTGCCCACCAGCGCGCCCGTGTGCGAGGCGGCAGCATGGGCGGCAGCCGTGGTGCGGCCGCCTTTGATGACGATGACCGGCTTGCTCATCGCGACTTCGCGAGCGGCGGACATGAACGCGCCCGCATCGCCGATCGACTCCATGTAGAGGATGATGGCGTGGGTATGGGGATCGTCGCCCAAGTAATCGATGACGTCTCCCCACCCGACATCGGCCATCGAACCGAGCGAGGCGAAATGGCTGAACCCTACTGATTCGCTCAAGCTCCAGTCAAGGATGGCGGTGCACAGCGCGCCGCTCTGGCTGACAAAGCCGATGCCGCCAGCGAGTGCCGTCGTATTGGCGAAGGTCGCGTTGAAGCCGAGCCGCGGCGTCATCACCCCCAGGCAATTGGGGCCGACGATGCGCATGCCGCTCGCACGCGCGTTGTCGAGGACGCGCCGTTCGAGCTCGATGCCGTCCGCACCGATCTCCCGGAATCCGGCTGAGATGACGATCGCGGCCCTGACGCCGGCGCGCCCGCATTCGAGCACGACGTCGGGTACGGTGAGGGCGGGCGTCACGATCACCGCGAGGTCCACCCGCTGCGGAGCGGCGGCGATGCTCGCATAGCACTCGTGACCAAGCACGCTCGTGTGCCGTGGATTCACGGGATAGACGGCACCCGCGAACGCACCGCTCGTCAGGTTCGTCAAAATGGCGCGCCCAACGGTCGCGGGCCGTTCGGTCGCGCCAATGAGCGCGACCGTGCGCGGAGCGAACACCGCGTGCAAGCCTTTGACCCCGCCGCCGGCGCGCAGGATGTCATGCGCCGGTTCGATGGCTGGTGCGTGCGGACGCTCGCTCATGCGCCCCCAGTTCTCGGCCCGCATTGTGCGACCCGTATCGTCTGGTCATCACGCTAAAGCGTCGGCATCGCTCGATGTAGGCTTTGTCTCATATGAGCATCGAGGAATCGCTTTTAGTGCGGATTGCCCAGCTACAACGGAGTCTGCGACGACAGGTGAACGGCATCTAGAAGACTTAAGCGAGTTCAAGCGCTCGGCCGGAGCCATTTTTGTGCTCCCAGGGAACGGGCGTATTCAGTTTTCGACAATGGAGTATGGTGTGAAAATCTCTCGTCTTCTCGTCCTCCTCGTGCCGACGCTCTGGCTCGCGCTTGCGACGGCACCAAGCCATGCGGTGGCGGCTTCGTTACGCGACAAGGCGTCTCTCTCACCGATCGGCTCTCGAGCTCTTGCAGCGGAAGCGCCGCGAGTCGCGGTCCAAGACCTGGGTCGCGCACCGGCGACGATGCGCATCCACTTGGCCGTGGTCCTCAATTACCGTCACGACGCCGAACTCCAGCAATTCGTCGCTCTGCAGGGTAACCAGCCAGCCGGCAATCGCATGATCCTCAGCGCCGAGCAATTCCGAGACTATTTCGCATCCTCGGCTCAAGACTATGCCCGCACGGCGATGCTGCTGACGAACGAAGGCTTCACGGTCACGCGCACGTACGCGAATCGCACGGTCATCGACGTGAGCGCCCCGGCCGCAGTTGCGGAGCATGCCTTCGCGACGGAACTCCATGTCGTCCGCCAGGCCGACGGGTCGATGCACTACGCGAATCTCAAGCCCGCTTATCTGCCAGACGAACTCAAGGGCGTCGTTTTCGGCGTGATCGGTTTCGACGATCTGCGCGTGCTGAAGCCCACGTACGTGCGCGGGAGCGCGCTCCACGCACTCGTCAAGATCGGACCGCCCCTCCAGGGTCCCGACCTGGGGCTTGGCCCGTTTGTCTTCTCCACGGCGTATGATCTGCCGGTGCAACATGCGGTCGCCGGGAGCAAAGGCGGTCAGACGTATGACGGCACGAGCCAGGCCGCCGCCGTCGTCATCGACGCGGATTTTCTCGATAGCGACCTCGCGGCATTTTTAACCTACTTCCATGTCAAGCGCACCGGACCCAAGACGGTCCGCGTGCCGATCAACGGCGGTCCGCCGCCGGGGCTCATCGCCGATTCCACCGAGACGACGCTCGACGTGGAGACGATCGTCAGCAACGCACCGGGGGTCGCGCTGTACGTGTACGAGATGGATTCTCTCGCATATGCAAGCGTCATCGACGCATACAACCAGGTCAACGCCGACGATCGTGTGGGAGCCGTCAATTCGAGCTTCGGCGGGTGCGAGGATCAGACCACGCCGGCGAACTTCCCGCAGCTCGCCAACCACCTCGCGCTCCAAGGCAACGCGCTCGGCATCGTCTACGCGGCGTCCTCAGGCGACTATGGGACGTACGAGTGCACTATAAACTTCGGCTTCCCGGGCGGCGTCTCGGCGCCCGCCAGCGGACCCTCGTTCGTCGCGGTCGGGGGGACGACGCTCTTCCCGCACCTCAACGGGACCTACAGCCGCGAGATCGGCTGGTACAGCTCGGGCGGCGGCATCTCCGATATCTTCTCGATGCCGTCCTATCAGGTCGGCATCAAGAACGCGATCCCCAAGTGGCGCAACGTTCCCGACGTCGCGTTCGACGGTGATCCCAGTAGCGGTGCCGCGTTCTACATCGCCGGGGGCTGGTTCGGTCCGATCGGCGGCACGTCGCTTGCCTCCCCAATCTTCATCGCACTGGCAGTCGAGCTCGCGCAGTACGGCCACTGCCGTCTTGGCAACATCCACCCCGCGCTCTACCATGCGTTCACCACGTACCAATACTCTCGGCCGGTCGGTGCGACGCTCTTCCACGATGCCATCGGCGGCAACAACGGATACTATACGGCAACACCAGGCTTTGACCAACTGACCGGCATCGGTTCCATCGACGGCTGGAATTTCGCCGTCACCACCCACCTGTGAGGAGTGACGCGAATACTATGAACATGTGCAAGATACTGATGCTGGCGTGCGTGCTGGCTGTTGGAAGCGTGACGCTGGCCCAGGCGGCCGGTCTGCCGTCTGCCCAGGGCAGTGCGGCGCTCGCCTTCACGCTCAAGTACCACCACCAAGCCGACCTCGACAGGCTTGTCAGCAATCAGAGCGATCTATCGTCGCCGCTCTACGCCAAGTACCTCACGGCCGATGAATTCCGCCGCTACTTCTCACCAACACCGAGGGAATACGCGCAGACCATCGCCCAGTTGCAGCACCTGGGTTTCACGATCATTCGGACCACGCCCAACCGCACGGTGATCGATGCGGCCGCACCGGCGCCGCTGGCTAGCAGCATCGTCAAGTCGTTTAGCGCCTACAATTCGCGTCCAGGGGTGGGAGCCGCCGTCGCTGGTCCATCGATCGCCGCGGCCTTGCCGTTGGTCGAGAGCGTGGTCGGCGCGAGCCCGGTAGCGTCCGGGATGTCCACACGTCTGTCCGCGGCACGCAGCTTGATCGCGGCCGGCAGGTATCGCGGTCGCCACGATGATGACGACACCGGACCGCTCGTCGGCCCGGACGGCGGTTACGGTCCGGCCGCGCTGATCGCAGGCCTCGATTTTCCAGGGCGCCATGGCTATGACGGCCACGGCGTGAAGGTCGCCGACATCATCGATGGCGCTCCGCTCGAGGCTGACATCCAAACCTTTGTGCATCAGTTCGGGATCCACCGCAGCGGGCCGCCCACAGTCGTGGTTCCGGTCGACGGCGGCAACGGGCCCGATCAGGATCTGGCGGATATCGACGCCGAGTGGATCGTCGGCACTGCGCCGGGCGTGCAGCTGTACGCGTACGACATGGCGCAATACAGCGACCTCACCTTTGTCGACGCGCTCAACCAAGTCGTCACTGACAACGTCGTCGACGTCGTGAACACCTCGCTCAGCAGGTGCGAATCGGACACGGTCGTCTTGGCCCTCGCGGTTCAACCAATCCTCGAGGAAGGCGCGGCCCAAGGCATAAGCTTCGAAACGGTGTCCTTCGGCGGGGTCAATGTATGCGGGATACCAGATATCCTCTTCCCGCTCGTGCCGGCCGATAGCCCCGACGAGCTGGACGTCGCGGGCAGCAACGTCATCGAAGATGGGCACGGCGAGATCATCGCGCAGACAGGCATGCCCGGCAGCGGCGGTGGCATCTCGGCCATCGTTCCGGTCTTCCCCGAGCAGCAGCGGGTCCGCGGCGTTGACCCGAGCGGCCGCAACGTGCCCGATATTTCCCTCGTCTCAGAGGTCAACGGCAGCGGGTCGACCCTCTACATCGAGGGCGGCTGGAACAACAGCTTCGTCGGCGTCTTCGTCAACAACGCTCCCATGGCCAGCCTGCTCGCCGAGTATCAGCAGATGGCGCATCACCGTCTCGGCGCGGTCGACCGCACCCTGTACAACGTGTTCGCCAAGCGAGGCTATGGCCCAGGCTTGATCGACATCACGTCGGGATGCAACGGCACGTATCTCGGAGCAGCGGTCTGCGCAAAGCGCGGTTACGATCTGACAAGCGGCGTCGGCTCGATCTCCGATGCCTACCGGCTGGGGCGCTGGCTCACGCACTAAGACGCGGGCGCGAAGCGATTCGCGCCCTCAGCTACTTTGTACCGCAGTGACCTCTCCCGTCGCCAGTGAATAGTACGCGCCGACAATATTGAGAGCGCCCGACTTTACCAGCTCGGAAATCACCGGGCTCGTATGCAATTGGCTGACTACCCGGCGCACATTCTCCTTCGTCGCGTTCGTCAACCAGTCGCCGGCCATGCTCTTCGTCGCCACAGCCGCGGGTTCGATTATCGCCGCAAGTTGCGCAATGTCACCGGGAAACGCCTGACCCTTCGTGGCATCAATGGCCGCCTTCACCGCGCCGCACGAGGAATGACCCATCACGACGATGAGCGGCGACTTCAATACGGCGGATGCATACTCGAGGCTAGCGCGCTCCGTCGCCGTCGCAACGTTGCCGGCAACCCGAACGACAAAAATGTCGCCTAGGCCTTGGTTGAAGATGATTTCTGGAGTCGTTCGCGAGTCTGCGCACGAGAGGATTGACGCGAACGGCGCCTGGCCGGCTGCAAGCGCTGCACGCTCTTCAATCGTCTGCATCCGGCGCGCCATAGAACTGACGAAAATGCGATTTCCTGCCATGAGGTTCTTCCAGGCATCGCTTGAGCTCATCGGAGCGTGTTGATTTGCCGCGGAAACCGCCCCGGAGCTCGCCGCAAACGCAGCCAGACCGGCGAGGAAACTCCGCCGCGAGAAATTATGCGAATGGTCGTGGTTCATGCTGCGTTCTCCTTACCCTAAGGTTTTTGTAGACCGGGCCGCGAACGGGCGGGCTCGGTCATTCTCCACCCGAAGAGGTCTTCCAGCGATGTTCTATTTCAATCCTGTCTACTACGCGTTCGCCATACCGGGCTTGTTGCTCGCGCTATGGGCCCAGGCCATGGTGAGGAGCACGTTCGCCCGCTATGCCCGGGTGCCCACCGCAAGCGGCGTCACGGGTGCAGCAGTGGCGCAGCTCTTCATGCAGCGTACCGGCTTGCGCTTTAGCGTGAGCAGCATCCCAGGCACGCTGACCGACAATTACAACCCCGGCACGAAAACGCTCAACCTGTCGCAGAGCTCGGTGCAGAACTCGGTCGCATCGGTCGCTGTCGTCGCGCACGAGTTCGGCCACGCCGTGCAGGACGCGCAGAACTACCTGCCCCTGCGGCTGCGCGGCGCTATCGTCCCTGCGGTGAACCTGGGCGCCTGGGTCGGTCCACTGCTCTTCTTCATCGGCTTCTTGTTCAATATGTACAATCTCGCGCTTGCCGGGGTCATCGCGTTTGCTGCCACCGCCGTTTTCGCGATCGTGACGCTGCCGGTCGAGCTCAATGCCAGCGATCGCGCCATGCAGCTGCTGGCGTCAAACGGCGTTCTGGTGGGGGAAGAACTGGTCGGTGCACGTAAAGTCCTCAACGCTGCGGCGTTCACCTATGTCGCCGCCGTGGCGCAGTCGTTGCTCCAGTTGTTGTATTTCGTGAGCATGCTCGCCGGCAGGCGTCGGAGCTGACGTCGCGGGCCTTTCACAGGAAGGAGACGATAGCCACAATGCTTCAGCTTCTCACCCGGAATTGGTGGACGCTCGCCCTGCGCGGCGGCGTCGCGATCCTTTTCGGCATCGCCGCGTTCATCTGGCCCATGGCGACCGCGCTCGCCTTTGTCATCCTGCTCGCCGCTTTCGCCTTCGTCGAAGGCGTTTTTGCATTCGTCGGCGCGTTTGGGTGGGGACTCCCAGGAGGTCAGCGGCTGCTCTTGATCCTCCTTGGTCTGCTCGGCATCGCCGTCGGCGTTCTTGCGGTCACCTATCCGGGCCTCGCCGCTGTCACGATCGTGCTGTGGGTCGGCTGGTGGGCTATCATCGCCGGCATCATCCAGATCATCGTGGCCATCGAGGTGCGCAAGCAGATCGAGAACGAGTGGATGTTGGTGTTGGGGGCCATCCTGTCGGTGCTCTTCGGCATCCTGCTCTTGTATCGGCCGTTGACCGGCGTGCTCACGCTGACCTGGCTGTTCGGCTTCTATGCACTTCTCTATGGCGTGATCATGCTTGTGCTTGGTTTCCGGCTGCGATCGCTACCGTCGCGGCTGAAGGGCTGACCCAAGCACGAACTCAGGTGAGCAGCTCGCCATTCCTTCTGCTCGTCGCGGCAGCGGGAGCTGGCGGTGTTTTGCGCGCGATCACCAGGGTCCGCACGAATGGGCGGGGAATGCGCGAGGACTCATGCATGCGCGCAACGGTTTGAAGTCGCGGCTTGAGGCCACGCTGCCTCGTGCCTTCTATTTCTCCGAGGACGTCTACGCCCGCGAGAAAGAGCGCATCTTCCACAGCGAGTGGTTCTACGCCGGGCGCGACGAGCAGATACCGAACGCCGGTGATTACCTGCTGCTCGACGTGACTGGCGAGCACGTCCTCGTCGTGCGCTCCAAACATGGAGATCTCCGAGCGTTCTTCAACGTCTGCCGGCATCGCGGGTGCGAGCTTGTGATCCACGAGCGGGCCGAACCAAGCGCGTCAAGCGGCAGCGGTCCGTCCGGCAGCTTCGCCGGGGCCATCCGCTGCCCGTACCACGCCTGGACCTACACGCTCGAGGGCGAGCTGCGCACGGCGCCCTACCTTGCGTCCGAAGATACGCTATATAAAGAAGAGTTCTCGCTGCACCCAGTCGGCATCCAAAGCTGGGGCGGGTTCTTCTTCCTCAACCTCTCCCCCGATGCGGCGAAGGCCCGCGGCTACGATTTGGCGGCGCAGCTCGGACCGATCCCAGAGCGCGTCCGGCGCTACCCGCTCGCCGAGCTGCGGACCGCGCGGCGCATCGTCTACGAGGTGGAGGCCAACTGGAAGGTCATCCTCGAGAATTACAACGAGTGCTATCACTGCGCAGGCGTGCATCCCGAGCTGTGCGACGTCGTGCCTGCATTCAAGAAGCAGGGCGGCAGCGACCTCGATTGGGACCGCGGCATACCGCATAAGCCGGGCGCCTTCACGTTCACCTTTTCCGGCACGACCAAGCGTGCCACGTTCGCCGGCCTGGACGAAGATGAGAAGGTCCGCCACAAGGGCGAGCTGATCTATCCGAATTTCATGCTCAGCCTGGCGGCCGAGCACGTGGCCGCCTTCAGCCTGTGGCCGCGCGGCCCCGCACACACAACGATCGCCTGTGACTTCTTGTTCCATCCCAGCGAGATGGCCAAGCCCGATTTCGATCCCTCCGACGCGGTCGAGTTCTGGGACCTCGTCAACCGGCAGGATTGGAGGATCTGCGCCGGCGTGCAGCGCGGCATGCAATCGAAGGTCTTCGAGCATGGCTACTATGCGCCGATGGAGAGCATGAGCCTCGATATCCGCAATTACATCCGCGATCGCTTGGGCGATTAAGACCGGCATGCGAACGGACTTCGAATACATCGTCGTCGGCCTGGGCGGCATCGGCAGCGCCGCCGCCTACTGGCTTTCGCGCCGCTTCGGCGACGGCGTGCTCGGGCTCGAGCAGTTCGAGCTCGGCCACGTCCGCGGCGAATCGCAGGATCATTCGCGCATCATCCGCTTGTCGTATCACCGTCCAGACTACGTCGAGTTCGCCAAGCGCGCCTATCAGGCGTGGGCCGACGTCGAAGCCGACTCAGGCGAGCAGCTCGTCCTGCGCACCGGCGGTCTGGATTTCGGACCTCGTCAGAGCGCCATCCCGCTCGAAGGCTATATGGAATCCATGCAGGCCTGCGGCGTGCCATTCGAACATCTCGATGCCCGCGAGATCATGCGCCGCTGGCCGCAGTTCCGCGTCGGCGACGACATCCATGGCGTTTTCCAGGCGCAAAGCGGCATCGCCATGGCGGCGCGCGCCAATGCCGCGCACCAGCGCATGGCCCGCGAACACGGGGCCACCCTGCGGGAGCGCGCCGGGATCACCCACGTCGTCCCCGCGAGCGGCGAGTTCGACGTGCTCGCCGGCGAGACGCAATACCGCTGCCGCAAGCTCATCATCGCCGCCGGGCCATGGTCCAACGAGGCGCTCTCGTTTTTCGGCGCTCGCTTGCCGCTCGAGGTCACAAAAGAACAGGTGACCTACTTCGCGTCGCAAGACGTCAGCGCGTTTCAACCCGGGCGCTTCCCCGTCTGGATCTGGATGGACGATCCGAGCTTCTACGGCATGCCGGTCTTCGGCGAGGACGGTCCTAAGGCCGCGCAGGACGCGGGCGGCAAACCGGTCGATCCCGACACGCGCAGTTTTGAGCCCGACGAAGAGAACTTCGCGCGCCTCAGTTCGTTCCTCGAGAAATACATCCCGTCGATGCTCGGTCCCGTCATCTACACGAAGACGTGTCTGTACACGCTCACGCCGGATCGCGATTTCGTGGTCGACTCGATCGCCGGGCACCCTGGTGCGGTCGTGGCCATCGGCGCCGGCCACGCGTTCAAGTTCGCGTCGATCATCGGCAAGACGCTCGCCGAACTCGTCGCCGATGGGAAGACGGACGCCGACATCTCCGGCTTCTCCCTCAGCCGGCCGATCCTGCGCGAGAGCAATCCCGCGAAGACGTACATGATGTGAGGTGGCCGTCGCAAACACGTGAGCGTGAGTAACGAACCCGTCCTGCGCCGCAGTCTCGGGCTTGCGGATGTCGCCTTGTTCTTCGTGGTGGCCGCCTCGAATCTGCAGTGGGTCGCGGCCGCGGCGTCGACCGGCGCCAGTTCGTTGCTGGTCTGGGTGTTGGGCTGCGCCTGCATGTTCGTGCCGCTGTCGATCGTCGTGGTGTTCCTGTCGGCGCGCTATCCCGACGAGGGCGGGCTGTACGTCTGGAGCAAGCGCGCGTTCGGACCGTTCGCAGGCTTTCTCTCGGGCTGGACGTACTGGACGTCGAACTTGCCCTACTTCCCGGCACTGCTGTATTTCATGGCCGGCAACGCGCTGTACTTCTATGGCGGGAGCTCGGGCTTTCTATCCGGCTCGCCGGCGTACTTCATCATCGTCTCACTGGCAGGCCTCGCGCTTGCGACCATTCTCAACATCCTCGGCCTGGATATCGAGAAGTGGTTGAACAACGTCGGCGCTGCCAGCCGTTGGGTCGTCACGATCGTCCTCATCGCGCTTGGCGCCTTGATCTGGCATCGATCCGGCTTCGCGACGCCCATAACCGCCGCCACCATACGCCCGAGCGTCCACATCACCGATCTCGTGTTCTGGTCCACCATCGCGTTTGCGTGGACGGGCCCCGAGGCGATCTCGTTCTTGGGCGGCGAGATCAAAAACCCGCGGCGCACGATCGCACGCGCCCTGGCGCTGGCAGCGCCCGCCATCGCCGTGATCTACATCGGCGGCACCGCAGCCGTGCTCGCCACGCTCAAACCCGATCAGACCAACGCGCTCTATGGCGTGATGCAATCGATCGCCACGGCTTCGGAGCGCTTCGGCTGGAACGTGCTGACGCCGCTGGCCGCCGGCCTCGTGGTGATCAGTTGTCTGGCAAGCGCCGGCGCCTGGCTCGGTGCGGTGGCCCGTCTGCCATTCGTCGCCGGGTTGGATCACTATTTGCCGAAGGCGTTCGGCCGCATGCATCCGCGCTTTGGATCTCCCGTCATCGCGCTCGTGACGCAAGCCGCGATCGCGGGCTGCTTCATCTTCTTGGGCCAAGGGGGCACGTCGGTGCGCGGCGCCTACAACGTCTTGGTGAGCACGACCGTGATCAGCACCCTCCTACCCTTCCTGCTGCTCTTCGCGTCTGCGTTCACGCTGAGCGGCGGCCCTGTGCGGCCGGAAGACATCCGCATCATCGGCGGCCGGACCACCGTCATCATCGCAGCGGCCGTCGGGCTTCTCACCACGTTCTGCTCCGTCGTGCTCACGCTTGTCCCTCCCTCGAACGAGCCGAACAAGCCGCTTGCCGTGGCGAAGATCCTCGGCTTGACGGCCATCATGCTGGGGAGCGGCGTGTTGTTCTACATCGCGGCGGCGAAGCGCAAACGCCGGCTCGCCTCGGCGGAGGCCACGGTGTGAACGCCTGGCGCCGCCGAGCGCCGCTTCGCACAGGTGCGGCGTTCGCGTGCTGCGCGCTGCTCCTGGCCTGCACCCGCGTCTCGACAAGCGGACACCCGGCGTCGAGCACGTCGACCATCCACGGTGTCGTGCGCTACGCGATCAGCAACGATCTCAACACGCTCAACCCGGTCCTCGGCGGGTTGGCGTATGAGAACGCCATCGAAGAGGCGATCTTCAGCGGGCTCGTCAAGCTCGATGACCAGGAACGCATCATCCCTGACCTAGCCACCGAGGTACCGAGCCCGGCAAACGGTGGGGTCAGCGCAGACGGCCGCACGCTCACCTACCACCTGCGCCGCGGCGTCCGCTGGCATGACGGTGTGCCGTTGACCTCAGCCGACGTCGCGTTCACTTTCGCCGAGATCACCGATCCCAAGGTCAACGCGCCCAATACCGCGCCCTATTCGCACGTCGAACGAATCATGACCCCAGACGACCACACGGTCGTGGTGCGTCTACGAGCGCCGTGGGCGCCCGCGGTCGGGCAGCTTTTCTGCAATGGCGAGAACGGCTCCATCATCCCGAAGCACTTGCTCGAGCATACTACGGACTTCAATCACGATGCGTTCGGCATCCACCCGGTCGGTTCGGGGCCGCTGCGCTTGAAGAGCTGGGAGCGTGGAGCACGCATCATCTTGGTGCCCAATGCCGGCTACTTCGCCGGCGCTCCGAAGATCAAAGAGGTTGATATTTCGATCGTGCCCGATGAGAACACCCGATTGACGCTCGCCTCTTCGAAGGAGCTCGATATCGCTCCCATCGGTAGTCCGAATATGCTGGCCCGGCTGCGCAGGATTCCCGGCTACAACGTTCGCCTCGTTCAGTATACGGCGGGGACGTACCTCACGATCAACCTGTCGCGCGATCCCTTCGACGACGTGCGCGTGCGCGAAGCCCTCGTGCTCGCGCTGGACCGCGTGCGTCTTCGCAACACCGTATACGCAGGTACTGCGACTGCCGCACAGTCGTTCATACCACCGTCCAGCTGGGCGTACGCAGCAGATAACGGCTCGCCGCCCTACGACCCTGCGCTTGCCAATCGGCTGCTCGCCCAAGCAGGTTGGCGCACCGGAGCCGACGGTATACGCTCGCGCGGCGATCGCAGGCTCGCTTTTGCGCTCTCAATCGCGTCGGGAGCGACCACCGCGAACGAGCTTTCCCAACTGATGCAGCAGCAATGGCGCGCTATCGGCGCCGACGTCACGATCCAGTCGCTGCCTCTCAACGTCTTGCGCAGTCCGGACGGGTTGTGGACGATGGGCAGATTTGACGTCTCGCTCGGAACCTTCATCTTCGACCCCGATCCGGATCGTTCTGCTAATCTCGGCAGTCAGTTCATCGGCGCCCGTGGATTCAACGAGGGCAAGTACGTCAGTGCGCTCTCAGACCGCTTGACGGCGCAGGCCGTGGCCGTGTACACGCACGCCGAGCGGGCACCGATCTATGCGCAGCTGCAGCGCCTCTGGAATAAGGATCTGCCGGTCGTGCCCATCGCCTGGCCTCAAGCGATCTACCTGGTGAATTCCGATCTGCACGGCTTCCGGCCCGAGCCGGTCAACTCTGATTTCTGGAACGTTCAGGAATGGGAGATATAAGCGTCGGGGGTCTTCACGTGTTCCGGCCGCACGCCCAGGCCCAGAAGCCGGCCTGGAATCCGCCGCAAGAGCGGATAGCGATCCAGCAATCTGAGGATGAGGGGCGGTCGCATATCCCGAGTGCCGGCGAGCACGCGTGAGATGACCTTGTTGGCGACAAACACTTGCGCGCGCTGCGTCAGCTTTGTCGGCGGTTCGCGCCGTTCCTGAATGCGTCGCAGATGCTCGTCGGTCGGGCCGCCGTCGCGAAGCACCGCCGCTAGTTCGTTCGCCGCAGCGACCGCATCCTGAATGGCGAGATTGATCCCGACGCCGCCGACGGGAGACATCGCGTGGGCGCAGTCACCGATGCACAACAGTCCAGGACGAAACCAGCGCCGCAGCCGGTCGACTTGTACGGTGAGCAGCTTGACGTCGTCCCAGCTGCGTATGGCCCCCGTGCGGTCAGCGGCAAACGGGGCGCAGGTTGACACGCTTGCGCGGAACGCATCCAGCCCCCGCGATTGGATCTGCGCGAGCGAGCCTTTCGGGATGACGTAGCCGCACTGCCACTCCGTCTCCCGCCTGATCATGATGAAGAGCCGGCCGGCATCGAAGCGCAGCGTCGTCGCTTGCGGGTCTGTGGCAGCTCTCGGCAGGTGGAACCACAAGACGTCCATCGGTGCGCCGAGCTCCTCAACCTCGAGACCGGCGTGTGCGCGGACGACCGAGTGCCTGCCGTCGCACCCGATTACCAGAGCCCCATGGACCTCTAGCGGCCCATCCGGCATCGCCACGCGCACGCCGACGATCCTGCCGGACGCCTCGATGAGTTCCTCTACTTGAGCTCTCATGCGTAGCGTGAACGTCGGGTAGCGGGCGCCGCGCTCGGCGAAGAAGTTGAGAAAATCCCATTGCGGCATGAACGCGAGGAACTTGCAATGGGTCGGGAGATGCGTGAAATCCGCGACGGCGAATGTGGTTTCGCCGATCTGCGCCTGGAGTATGGGCGCCTCTTGATGCGGCAATTTGAGCAAGTCGTCGATCCAGCCCAGCTCGTAGACGAGCTCAAGGGTGGACGGGTGCAAGGTATCGCCCCGGAAATCACGCAGAAAGTCGGCGTGCTTCTCGAGCACGACCACATCTACGCCGGCGCGCGCCAGGAGCACGCCGAGCACCATCCCGGCTGGACCGCCACCGACGATGCAACAGCGTGTGGTGATTATCGCAGGCACGATGCATGCCCCCTCTAGCGCGAGCGGCCGCTCCTTCATGAGGGTCCGGGGAGGTCAGCACTCGGGGCTGCGGCCAAGACCCGCCCCATGGCCGACGGCGGGCTCTTGCGCCCTGAAGCTTTGTATTCCCTACCGATCGTCAGCGGATGCGCGCTGCATCCATCGCGCTCGTCGGTCGCATTCGTCGTCACCACGATGGACGAAGCGAGCAACTCCTACCGCGGCAGCCTCAGGACCGTGGATCTGGCGAGCGCAGAGATGCGCCGCTTGACCCAAGGCAGCGCCCGCGACGGAGCGCCACAGTGGTCAGCCGACGGAATCGCGCTGCTCTTCTTGAGCGACCGCAGCGGTTCGACACAGCTGTGGCGCGTCGATGCCGCCGGCGGGGAGCCGTTCGCCTTGCCGGCCGTGCCGGGAAACGTCTCCGAATTCGCGGTGGCGCCCGGCGGCGCGCATGTCGCTGTCGTCGCCACGCCGACGACCGGGCGCGAGGAGGTCGAGCGCCGCGGGTGGCGACGCATCACGCGCCTGCGCTATCGGGCCGACGGACCAGGCTTCTTCGACGATGTCCCACAGATATGGCTTATCGACCTCGCCGACGGAACGGCTCGCGCGCTCACCGACGGCACGGGGCAGGTCGGCTCGATCGCGTGGGATCCCACAGGCGAGACGATCGTCTTCTCAGGCGAACACGACGTGAATGCCGATTCGCTGTGGCGCCGGGAGCTGTGGACCGCGTCGGCCGCCCACGACTGGCAACCACGCAGAGTCGTGCAGTTCGGTTCGGCGATCGATGCGCCGTCCTGGTCGCCCGACGGCACCCACATCGCGTTTTGCGGGAGTCAAGCACCACGGGCCGCCGGCGGATTGCACAACCTCCGCCTTTTCGTGGTGGACCGCGAAGGCCGCATCGTGCAGTGCCTGACCGAAGAGGTGGAATGGACCTGTGGCAATTTCGTGCTGAGCGACGTCGCTGCTGCCGGCGGCATCGCCCGCCCCGTGTGGGCGTCGCCTGACGAGATCGCCGTGCTCGCATCCAGCCGCGGCGCCGCGCAGGTCGTCATGGTCTCGGGACGTTCGAACGCTGCGATGACGCCGGTGACCGCGTCGGTGACGGACTTCGCCGTGCTCGACTCACGCAGCGTGGTGTATTGCGCCTCGAGCATCAGCGAGCCGCCTGAGATGTACCTCGCGCGTGGCAGCGAGGTCGTCCGGCTCACCCACGAATCCGACGCCTGGTGTGCTGCGATCGACGTCGCCCCGACCACTCCATTCCGGGTGAAGGGCGCGGCGGGCGACATCGATGCGTGGCACCTAGAAGGCCGCGGGCCCGCGCCTCGTCCATGCGTCCTGCAGATCCACGGTGGGCCGCATTTCGCCTACGGCAACGCCTACGTCTTCGAGTTCGTGCTGCTCGCGGCGTCGGGTTTCGATGTGGTCTATTGCAACCCGCGCGGGAGTCAGACGTACGGCGAGGGTTTTGCGGCCGCCATCAAAGGCGATTGGGGCCAGCCCGCGTTCGATGACTGCATGGCGGTGCTTGACGCCGCGCTCACTCGCTTTCCCATCGCTGCGCTGCGGCTCGGTGTCGCGGGCGGCAGCTATGGCGGATATCTCACCGGGTTCGCCATCGGGCACACCACGCGCTTTGCAGCGGCGGTCGCTATGCGCCCGGCGTCCAACCTCGTCAGCCTGTGGGGGACCTCGGAAGTCGGCAGGATGCTGGCCGAGGATTTTGGCGGGCGTCCGTTCGACGTGCCGGCGGTCTACGCCCGTGACTCGGTGCTGACCTACGCCGATGCGATCGAGACGCCGCTTTTGATCATCAACAGCGAGAACGACTACCGCACGCCCGCCGAGCAGTCGGAGCAGCTGTTCACGGCGCTGCGCGAGCGCGGCGCGACGGTCGAAATGCTGCGCTTCATCAAGTGCGACCACAACCTTTCGCGCAACGGGCCGCCCAAGCAACGCGTGGCCCGCCTGGCCGCGATCGTCGAGTGGTTCGAGCGCTTTCTCGGCGAGAACAAACGGACCTAAAGGTCCGTTGCTTCATCGGCTACGGGATCCACCCTAACCCGTGACGCGTCGGACGTCGAGGGCGATTTGCCGAGCGAGTGACGCTCGGTCGGCAAAGCGTTCTTGGGCACGGAGGAAACGCCATTGGGTCAGCGTCAGCTGGTCGCCGTAGATGCTGCGCTCGAAGCCGGGTATATAGGTCTCAACCGTCAGCTCGCCGGCACCGAAGGTCGGCTTGTCGCCGATGCTGGTCACCGACGGATAGGTCTGGCCCAAGTGGTGGGCAGCCGTCGCGTACACGCCGGCGGGCGGGATGAGCTTCTCCGGCGCGAGCGCGAGGTTCGCCGTCGGATAGCCGAGCTCGTGCCCGCGGCCATCGCCCATGGTCACGATGCCGCGCACCTGGTAGGGCGATCCGAGCAAGGCGTCGGCTTCTGCGAAACGCTGCTCGCAGATCAGCGAACGGATGCGCGAGCTAGAGACTTTCTCGCCGTCGCGTTCCAAAAGCGGCGCAGCTTCGAACGCGCAGCCGTGGTCGCCGAGCACCGCCTGCGCGAGCGCCACGTCGCCTTCCCGCCCCGTGCCGAACCGCCACTCGGTGCCCACGATGAGCGCTTTGGTCCGCAAACGCCGCAGGAGGATGTCGCTGAGAAACGTCCGCGCGGAGATGCGTTGGATGCGCTCGTCGAAGGGCAACAAGAAGAGCACGTCAAGGCCCACGCCCGCCAGCAGATTGATCTTCTCATCCAATGTCGTCAGGCATCGTGGAGCGCGTTCGGGGTGCAAGAATTCTTGGGGATGATGTTCGAATGTCAGCGCGCCGGCGATCGCGCCGGCTGTGCGCAAGGCGAGCAGCCGCGAGAGTATCTCTCGATGACCGATGTGCACGCCGTCGAACACGCCGATGCTCAGCAGGAGATCGGCGCCGGCTTCATAGCTGTCGATGGAGCGGACGATGCGCATGACCGGCTACCCGTTCGCCTCGCTAGGCTCGGAGCCTTGTGACCGGGTCGCCGCTTGCGCGTGCGTGAAGACGTGGGTTGGAGCGAGCAGCTGCTCGCCGTCGCGGACGACGAGATACCCGCAGCCCACGAATGTTCCCTGACTTGTGACGAGGACGTCTGCCGCGCCGCCGTCGACGTGCGATGCGGAGGTGAGACGGACCTCGTTGCCGTGCGCAAAGCGTCGCGTTTCGATCGTGTCGAGCTCGATGCGCGGCTGCTTCAGCACGACGAGTGGATCGATCAGACATCCTGTCAGATCGCGGGCGATCTGATCCGGCCGGACGCTGTCGCGGATGACGAACGGTCCCGATGACACGCGCAAGAGCGCACCCATCCGCGCGGGGACGCCGAGACGCCGGCCGATCTCCTCGCACAGCACTCGCACGTACGTGCCGGCGTCGCATTCGACGAAGAGCCGGGCCGTGGATCCCTCGTGTGCGATCGCGTGCAGCGAGTGGATGACGGTAGGGCGCGGCGAGCGCGCCACGTCGAGGCCGAGACGGGCGGCCTTGTAGAGCGGTCGTCCCTGGATTTTGACCGCAGAGTGCATCGGCGGGATCTGCATGAGCGGCCCGGCGAGCGATGCCGCCACATCGTCGAGCGCCTGCGCCCACTGGGCGGGGACGGCCGATGTGGCGATGACGTGGCCCGTCGCATCTCCACTGTCCGTGCTCACTCCGGCCACGAGTTCGAAGACGTATCGCTTGCGCGCATGGGGCAAAAGGGGCAGCAGCTTCGTCGCCTTGCCGACCGCCAGCACGAGCACGCCGCACGCGGTGGGATCGAGGGTCCCCCAGTGTCCGACCGGTACGCCACTGGCCTTGTGTTTGACCCAGTTGCCGAATGACGCAGAGCTCGGCCCTGGAGGCTTGAAGGCGTTGATGAATCCAAACGGCGTCTGGTTGGGCACGCGATGGGGTTAGGTAAACGGACCTAAAGGTCCGTTGCTTCAAAGTCCGTTGCTTCGAACGTGCGCTGCTTCACGAGGTCGTCCGCGATACGGGGATCAGGCCTGGGATCGTTCCGCCGCCATCTCGGCACGCACCGCGACGAGCATGCGTGACAACGCTTCGGACAGAGGCCCAGCAAGCGTCGCGCCGGCCGCGCGGAAATGACCGCCCCCGCCCAACGCCTTTGCCGCTTCCATGACGTTCACCCGGCCGCGCGAACGCAGGCTCAAACGGTAGCTGCCGTCGGGAGACTCTTTGAGGAGCGCCGCCACCTCGCAGTGATCGACCGCGCGCAAGGCGCCGACGACGTCCTCGAGGTCCTCGTGCGTCGCGCCGAACTGCTCGAGCAGCGCCTGACTGACGCTCGAGTAGCAGATGCCGTCATCGGTGAGCACGAACTCGTTGAGCACCCGCCCCAGGATCTTCTGCCCGCTGTAACTGCGTGTTTGATAAAGCTGCTCGGTGATCAGGTCCTTGTCAGCCCCGACGTCCATGAGCGCAGCGGCGAGACGCAAGGTATGCGGGGTGGCGTTGCTATACAAAAAGCATCCGGTGTCGGAGATGATCGCGGTGAGCAGACAGGTGGCGATATCGCTTGTGATCGGCCGGCCGAGCGCGGTGATGAGGTTGAGGACGAGCACGCCCGTCGCCGCCTCCGCCTCGAGCACGTAGTTCCAGCGCCCGAAGCGCTGGTTGCCGAGATGATGGTCGATGTCGACGATGCGATCGCCCGGCACCCAGGCCAGCGCTTCGCCCGCCCGCGACTGATCGCTCATATCGAGGAAGACGTAGAGCGCGGCGGGATCGACCCCGTCAAACGTCCGCTGCGTCTTGTCCGCGTCGGGCAAGAAGCGCAAGTTGCGCGGCACCTCATCGTCCAGGAAGTAGTGCACGGTCTTGCCCATCGCTTGGAGGGCAAGACCCAAGGCGAAGCCGCTTCCCAGCACGTCGCCGTCCGGCTTTTCGTGCGCGCACATCACGAAGTGCTGATGATGACGAAAGGCGTCGGCGACCGGCTCGAGGCCCAGCGCCGCGCTGGAGACGCCGTTACCGCTCACTGCTCTTGCGCTCATCGCGCTTGCGCACCTCGTCGATGATGTGGCTGACCCGCACGCCGTGCTCGATAGAACTGTCGCGGACGAAGGTGAGCGAGGGTGTGCGGCGTGTGTGCAGGCGCTTTCCCAGTTCCGCGCTCAAAAACCCAGCCGCCGATTGCAGGCCCTTCATCGTCTCTCGTGAGGTGCGCTCGTCGCCCATCGGGCTTGCATACACGCGGGCCGAGCGCAGGTCGGGGCTGACGTCGGCGCCGAGAAAGGTGACAAAACCGACGCGCGGGTCTTTCAGCTCTTCGTGCACGAGCTCGCTGAGCTCGCGCACGATCTCGTGTTCGATCCGCATGAGCCGCTGGCTCTTGCCTTCCGGCTGATCTGGCATGAGTATCACCGCACCGGCGTTCGACGTCTAGCCGAGCGTGTCTGAGGGCCCGCGATCTGACGCGCGCCTGGTGGCGTGAGAATAGCCCTCACGAAGGCTCGCTGTCCGCTTCGTCGTCCGCGCCGTCTTCGAGCCACTGCCGCGCCCCATCATCTTTGACCTGCGACTTCGCCCACTCGCGGACGGCGCTTGCCCGTTCCTCTTCTCCGCACTCGCCGAGGGCATCGACGAGCTGAGACGCCGTCATCGCCCAGCGTTCATCCGGGTCGTCCGCGCCGAGCACGACGGCGGCTGAGAGGTGCGACACGGCAGACGACCAGCGCCCCAGATTCGCGTAAGCGGCGCCGAGGTCGGCATGCAACCCGGCGGCTCCGGGATAGGCTTCGATGCCGGCACGCAAGAGGTGTTCTTCACGTTCGTCGTTGCCTAGCTCCAGGCACAGCGAGGCCATGAGCTGGACGCCTTCAGGCCCGAGGTCGCCGGCCAATTCGACCGGCTCCAACAATGTCAGAGCGCGGCGCAGCTCGGCACGCTGCTCGGGCGTCCAGGGATCATCCCCGTCACCGTGCGCGACGATGACGTTGAAATAGATCTCGTGGGCTTGATCGACGACGTCGCGGTCCATGGTCATGAACGGACCTGAAGGTCCGTCGCTGCGTTCCTTCTCTTAAGCGTTGGCGGGAGCGACCTGTTCCATCGTGAAGGCTTCGATGACGTCGCCTTCCTTGAGGTCGTTGAAGTTCTCGATGGCGATGCCGCACTCGTAGCCCTCTTGGACTTCGCGCACGTCGTCCTTGAAGCGCTTGAGCGAGGCGAGTTTGCCGTCATAGATCTTGACGTTGTCTCGCAGCAGCCGCACGCCTGCATCACGCACGATCTTCCCGCTCTTGACGTAGCAGCCGGCGATGGTGCCGACCTTGCTGACCTTGAAGATCTGACGCACTTCTGCCTGGCCGAGCACGACCTCACGCTCTTGCGGTTTGAGCATGCCGGTCATGGCGGCTTTGACTTCGTCGATGACGTTGTAGATCACGTCGTACAGCCGGATGTCCACGCCCTCGGTCTCGGCTTTGCGCGTGATGGTAGCATCGGGACGGATGTTGAAGCCGATGATGATGGCATTCGACGCGCTGGCCAGCATGACGTCGCTCTCGTTGATGCCGCCGACGCCGGTGTGGATGACGCGCGTGCGGACCTCTTCGTTGGCCAGGCCGTCGAGCTGCGAGCGGAGCGCTTCCGCCGAGCCTTGGGCCTCCGCCTTGATGATGAGGTTGAGATCGCGCTGGCCGCCTTCTTTGGCCTGGGCCAAAAAGCCGTCCAGGGTGACCATGCGTTTGGTCGTCGCCATGCGCAGCTCGCGCTTGCGCTGGCTCCGTTTAGCTGCGAGCTCGCGCGCGTCGCGTTCGTCGGAGACGACCTCCAAGATATCGCCCGCAGCGGGGACGTCCGAGAGACCCATGATCTCCGCAGGAATGGATGGGCCGGCGCGCTTGATGGCTTTGAGCTTGTCGTCGAACAGCGCTCGGACGCGACCCCACGCCGAACCGACGACCACCACGTCGCCGACACGCAAGGTCCCGTTCTTCACCAGCACGGTGGCGACCGGACCGCGCGAACGGTCCAGCTGGGCTTCGATGATGACGCCCTGCGCACGGCGGTTCTTGTTGGCTTTGAGCTCGGCGAGATCGGCGTTGAGCAGCACCATCTCGAGCAGCTCGTCGATGCCCGTCTTCTGCTTCGCGGAGACGGGGATGAACTGCGTCTGGCCGCCCCAATCCTCTGGAGTGAGGCCCAAGTCGGAGAGCTGCTGCTTGACGCGGTCGACGTTGGCGTTGGGTTTGTCGACCTTGTTGACGGCGACCACGATCGGCACGCCTGCGGCGCGAGCGTGGTTCATGGCCTCGATGGTCTGCGGCATGACGCCGTCGTCGGCCGCGACCACCAAGATCGCGACGTCGGTGACTTTGGCGCCGCGCGCGCGCATCTCGGTGAACGCCTCGTGGCCGGGCGTGTCGATGAAGGTCACTTTGCGATCGCCCGTCTCGACCGTGTAGGCGCCGATGCGCTGCGTGATACCGCCCGCTTCGCCGGCGGCGACTTTGGTGGAGCGGATGGCGTCGAGCAACGACGTCTTGCCGTGGTCGACGTGGCCGAGCACCGTGACGACCGGCGGGCGCGGCGTGAGCGAGCCGGCTGGATCAGAATCGACGACGATCTCGGCGGCTTCCTCGCCCGCCTCCTTGACGATCGTGTTGAAGCCGAAGCGGCGCGCGACTTGCGACGCCACGTCGGAGGGTATGTGCTGGTTGATCGTGGCCATCGTGCCCATCTTGATGAGTTGCGCGATGACTTGACCGGCACCGACCTCCATGGCAGCGGCGAGCTGTTGCACGGTGATGAGGTCGGGGATCTCGAGGTCTTTGAGGACCGCCGGCTCAGTCGTGGTCGTGGCGACCGATGCCGCTTTATGGCGCGGCTGCGTCTTTTTGAGCAGGTCTTCGCGCTCGCGCTCCTTGCGATCGCGTTCGAGCTCCTCGCGGGAGCGTTTGCGGCCTCCGGAGGGAGCCCCGCTCGTCGGCGGCGGCGCGGTGGCAGGCCCCGCGCCCGGTCGAGCGGGCATGGGGCGTCCGAGCGCGTCGCGGCGCGGCACAGGGCGCAGTGCGGGCGCGCCTGCCGGTCGCGGTTGGGCGATGAACGGGCGGGCGGCCGGCCGCTCCGGGTGTGGGGTGACGGGCCGTGCCGTCGCGGGCACGGGCGTGGAGGGCGAGGCTGACGCGGCGGGGACGACCTTATGCGGTGCAGCCGGACGCGCCACGCGCGGAGCCGTTGTCGCCACGGGTCTGAGCTGCTCCAGAGGCGCGTGTTCGACCGGCGCGACGGCTGGCGTGGGCAGCGCTGGGGCCGGCGCGGCCTGGACCGGAGCGCTCTCCGCCGCAGCGGGTGCAGCCGCCTTCGTGGTCGCAGCGGCACCATTGCCTGCGACCTGCTTGGGCGCAGGCTTGTGGGTCTTGGCGGCCTTGGCCAGATTGCCGAGCAGGACGCCCTTGACGATCTGCGCGCGGTGCTGGTCGATCACGCTCATGTGCGTCGAAGCGCTGATGCCGACTTTGCCCAGCAGCGCGATCGTCTCTTTGCTCGAAAGGTTGAGCTCCTTTGCGAGCTCGTGTACCCGTACCGTTGTTGCCATTCGTTCCTTTTTAGTTCGTTCGACCGGTTAGTTCCGCTAGCGCTCGATACCGTTTATTCTTCTTCACAGCCTGGGCGCACTCCGGTGAGCACAGATACGCACCGCGCCCCGGCTTAAGCCCGCTCGGGTCGGCTGCCCAACCGCCCTCTCCGTGCACGAATCGCATTAGCCGTCGTTTCTCGATGCGGTTCTTGCAGGCCACGCATTGCCGGACGGGCACATGACCTTTGTTCACCTTGCCTAGTTCCCCATACCAGTCCTGTCACGCGTGCGCTACGAGCCTTCCTCGCCGTCGGCTTCGCCCGGCTCCTCCGCATCGTCATCCACCCGCTGCAGCTCTTGCAGCTTGCGGATAAGATCCTCGTCCTCGGCGAGCAGCTCCGGCGTCAGTTCGACGCCCGTCTGCTCGGCCGCGATCTCGGCCATCGCCGCGACGTGCTCGTGCTCTTTTTCCTCTTCGGCGCGTTGCTCGACGAGCTCGGCCCACTGCTCTTCGCTGTGGATGTCGATGCGCCAGCTCGTGAGCTTAGCGGCCAGCCGGACGTTTTGGCCTTCCTTGCCGATGGCCAGCGAGAGCTGATGTTCGGGCACGACCGCCTCGGCCAGATGCTCGCGCTCGTTGAGGTGGACCGAGACGACCTTGGCCGGCTGCAGCGCATTGGCGACATAGGCGGCTGGGTCGGCAGCCCACTGGATCACATCGATCTTCTCGCCGTGCAGCTCCTCGCTGATGTTGTTGACCCGTGAGCTGCGCGGACCAAGGCATGCGCCGACGGCGTCGATATCCTCTTCTTCTGTCCACACCGAGACCTTGGATCGCGAACCGGCTTCGCGGGCGACGTCTTTGATCTCGACCAGGCCCTGATCCACTTCGGGGATCTCCTGCTCGAAGAGCCGGCGCACGAGGTTGGGATGGCTGCGCGAGAGGATCACCTGCGGGCCCTTGTTCGTCTTGCGCACCTCCATGACGTAGACGCGGATGCGCGAACCGATGCGGAAACTTTCGCCCAACACTTGTTCGGACAGCGGCAAGATGGCCTCGGCCTTGTCGAGGTCGACGAACATGTTGCGTTGCTCGTAGCGCTGCACGGTGCCGGTGACGAGTTTGTCGAGCCGCTCGTTGAACTCGTCAAATACCATGTCGCGTTCGGCCTCGCGGATGCGCTGCACGATGACCTGCTTGGCCGTCTGTGCGGCGATGCGCCCGAACTCCTTAGGCGTCACCTCGACGTCGAAGTTGTCGCCGATCTTGAACGTACTGCCGGCCTCGGCGCTGCCGATCTCGATCGTCGGGTCGACGACTTCTTCCACGACCGCCCGGCGCGCGAAAACGCGATACGAGCCGTCGTTGCGGTCGACGGTGACGATGGGATTGCCGACGGCTTCCGCCTCGCGCACGAAATTGCGCTTGTAGGCGGAGATGAGCGCGGCCTCGAGCGCCTCGATGAGCGTCTCAGCGGGCAGGTTGCGATCCCGCTCGAGTTCCTTGAGCGCTTCGATGAGCTCGGGGTTGGGTTTGGCCGGAGCGACGGCCGACGACCCGTTGCCGGAGGCGGTCTTTTTTAGCGTCTTGCGTGGCGCCATGCTTTTGTTCCATCCATCTAGACTACGAAAGGAGTGGGCGACCCACTCCTTTTCAGGATATCAGGGGTATTTTACCAGATGGGCGCCATGGTCCGCAATAGGGGTTGACGACTGTCGTACTAGTTGTGATACGGCAGGAGGTTGGGGGCGGGGTGGTTCCAGCTCGGGTCCGTCAAGCCACGAGCTGCCGGTTCGATTCCGGCTGCCTCCAGCCTCCGCGATAAGCGGAAGGGGCGGTGGCGACGGACCCGACGCCGCTCACTATTTGCAGTCCGGGTGACCGTGCGTTATAATGTTTTTGACGGACCCGGGCTGGAACCAGTGATCGTTCACTGGTTTCTTTTTGTACGTGAACGGACCTAAAGGTCCGTTGCGACAAAGCCTTCCTATGCTTTCCGTTTGAGGTCGACGCGCGGGTCGTAGACCAAATTGGCGCGCTTGATCGCGGCATACGGTAGCGGCGTCAGACCTGCGTACTTGTCCTCAACGCTGACGGCGACGTCGTCCGCCGCGGAGATCGGCCCCGTGAACTCGACCCGGTTCTTGATGCGCAGTGTGGTGATGACGTTGATCTCGCGTCCGCGAAAGCGCATGAAGTGCTCGGGTCGCAAGAGCGGCCGGGCGAGGCCGGCAGAGGCGACTTCCAGCTGGAAGAGCGGAACCGGCGGCGGCATCTCCTCAATGCGGTTCTCGACGTACCGCGACACCGCTTCGCAGAGGTTGGAGTCCACGCCGGATTCGCGGTCGATCGTGAGGCTGATGTGGTGCACGCGATGTTCTTTGTGCACTGAACACTTGAGCACTTCGATATCGCGAAATCCCGGTAGCCCGGTCATCCGCTCGCAGATGGCCTCGACCTCAACTTGTCCGAAGCGCTGCGTCATAGCAGTTGCTGCATCTCGACGATCGCCACACCGGCGGCGACGAGCGCCTGACGGATGGTCGAAGCGACCGCGACAGCATTGGGCGCGTCGCCATGGATGCACAGCGTCTGCGCGCGCACCTCGATCGGTTTCCCGTTGCGCGCGGTCGCCTGCTGGTTGACGGCGATGTCGACGGCTTGGGCCGCTGCCCGCCGCGGATCGTCGATGAGCGCGTCGGGATGAGACCGGCTGCGCAGACTGCCATCGGGTTCGTAGACGCGATCGCAAAACGCCTCGGCAGCCACGCGCAGGCCGGCCGCTTTGCCGGCCGCCAGCGAATGCGAACCGGCCAGGCCGACGAGGATGAGGTTGCGGTCGTAGGCGGCCACGGCCGACGCGACGGTCGCGGCGAGGGCTGCGTTTCTAGCCGCGTCGTTGTACAGCGCGCCGTGCGGCTTGACGTGCACGAGCGAGACGCCGAGCGACCGGGCAAGCGCATCGACCGCACCGATCTGATAGATAAGGATATGACGCAGCTCGTCCGAGGGGACGTCGATGGACTGGCGACCGAAACCCGCGGTGTCGGGATATGATGGATGCGCCCCGACCGCGACCTTGTGTTCGGCAGCGGCTTTGATCGTCGCCGCGATGACGTTCGGGTCGCCGGCGTGGATGCCGCAGGCGACGTTCGCCGAGGTGACGCAGCGGAAGATCGGCTCGTCGTCGCCGACGCGCTGGGCGCCGAAGGACTCGCCGACGTCGGCGTTGAGATCAACCCGCGGGATTGGGGTCATCGAGGGCCTCGCTGAGCGCTTCCATCTTCTCGGACAGGGCGACGGCGGCCTCGGCAAGGGTCACCCTCGCGAAGCGAAGCTCGTCGCCAGGCCGTAGCTGGGCGGCGTCGGGGAGGTCGGCAGTGATCACGGTCAACGGCACTGCATAGCCCCCGCTGGTCTGGTGCTCGGCGAGCAGCACGACCGGAAGGCCCTCGCTCGTCATCTGCACGCACCCGGCGCAAACCCCGCTCGATATGACGTCGAACCCCTCGTTCGCCAGGATCGGCCGCCCATCCAAACGCAGACCTTGACGACTGCTCCTCGGCGAGACGCGATACGTCTGCGCGCACATGCTCTCAATATCCTGAGGTGCGAAGCGCACGGCATGCGGGCCGGCGAGCACGCGCAGCGTCGCCGGTTGGCGCCAAAACGGACGCGCAGATGCGCGGATGTTATGGTCGCGGTCGGGGATCTCGCCCTCGACCAGCTTGATCGCGAGCCGGTCGCCGCGAACGAGCGCGCGACCGAAGCCGCCGAACGCAGCGCTCACGTCCGTGCTGGCGCTGCCGAGCACGAGCGGCACATCAATGCCACCATAGAACGCGATGTACGAGCGCAGGCCGCGTTCCGCCGCGCTGATCTTCACCTCCGAGCCGGCGCGCACGCGCATCGACTGCCATATCGGCTTCTTGCCGCCGGCTACCATCAGCTGAGCGGCGGCACCGGTCACCGCGATGCGCATGCTCTCGCGCGCCACGTAGCTGATACCCGTCAACGTGGTCTCGATCAAGGCTGCACCCTGCGGATTTCCCACAAGGCGGTTCGCGGCACGCGCGCTCAGAGCATCCGCGGCGCCCGATGGCGACACGCCGAGCTCTCCAACCCCCGCTCGCCCAAGGTCTTGCACGGTTGAGAGCAGGCCGGGATCGAGTATCTCGATGGCGTGCGCAAGATCGGTCACGTATGGTCTCCAGTGACAGTCGCCGTCGCGTCACCCAGCGAAGCGACGGCATGGAAGCGAACCGCGTCCCCGGGGTGGAAGACAGCTGGGCTCGCTTGAGACGGATCGAAGATGATCGCGTTGGTCTTGCCGAGGATCCGCCAGCCGCCCGGCGACGTGCGCGGGTAGATGCCGCACTGACCTGCGGCAAGACCCACGCTTCCTGCGGGCACGCGGACCCGAGGCGAAGGGAGGCGCGGCATATCGAGGACCGCCGGCAGCCCTATGAGATATGGAAATCCAGCGCTGAACCCGAGGAAGGCGACGCGATAGGTCGGCCGGCAGAACTCAGAGACGACCCCATCGGGGTTTAGTCCGCTGTGCTTGGCGACGTCGCTGAGATCCAGTCCATGCTCGGCAGCAAAGCACACCCCGACGTCGACCGTTCGCGATGCGTCGGCGTGGATCTCGCCGGCCGCCTCGAGCGCACCACGCACGGTCGCCATGACGATCGCCAGTTGCGTGGCGGACGGGTTGAAACGCACGAGCACCGAGGCGTAGGCCGGCACGACGTCTTTGACGATCGGCCCGCACAGCGTTTTCAGGACCGCATGCAGGGCCCAGACACGCGCCACGGTCGCCGGATCGATCGCGTCGCCGAGCACAGCAAGCACGGCGGCGTCTCCTACGGGAAGGACTTCGCCGCGAGATTTCATGGGGACTCGTCCGCGCCGCTCGACCGTTCTTCCTGTTCGGACGGGCGCCTACGCGAGTAGATTCGCGAGGCTGCATTGAAGCGCTGGGCCTGATGAGCAATCCACATTTCTCACCACGTGGCAACCGGGCGGCTGAGATCCGCTGGCGCCCGTGGGGCGGGCCGGCGTTCGCCGAGGCCAAAGAACAGGCCAAACCCGTGCTGCTCGCGATCTCTGCCGTGTGGTGTCACTGGTGCCATGTCATGGACGAGACGAGCTACTCCGATCCAGCGATCATCGAGCACATCAACGAGCGATTCATACCGGTGCGCGTCGACAACGACCAGCGGCCAGACGTCAACGCCCGTTACAACATGGGTGGGTGGCCCACCACGGCGCTCTTGACCCCGGAGGGTGAGGTGCTGTACGGAGGCACCTACATCCCACCTGAGGCCATGCGCCAGGTGCTCAAGCAGGTCGATGCTTTCTACGGCGAGGCCGACAACCGGCTGGGGATCGCCAAACGCGTCAACGAGATGCGGACCGTGCGCGCGGCGCGCGCCCGCACGCCGAGCGGCGGCGACCTCGATCCCAACACGGCAGCCAACGTCATGGCCGTGCTCTCGTCCGCGTTCGACGAAGAATTCGGCGGCTTCGGCACCGATCAGAAGTTCCCGCATGTGAGCGCTTTGCAGTTCTTGCTCGACGACTGGTCGCGCAGCCATGACGATCGGGCGCAACTCATCGCTGCGCGGACGTTGCACGCCATGGCCGATGGCGGGATGTACGACCACGTGCAGGGCGCGTTCTTCCGCTATTCCACCACGCGCGACTTCTCGGTGCCGCATTTCGAGAAGATGCTTGAGGATCTCGGGGGGCTGCTGTCTGTCTGCGCCCGCGCCGGCGCCATGTTCGACGACGCGCAGCTGCGCCGCGTCGCCACGGACGTCAAGCGATATCTCGACGAGCACCTGTGGAACGATGAGTTCGGCGCGTACGGCGGCTCGCAGGATGCTGACGAGGACTACTACGGGCTCGATGCCGCCGGCAGAGCACAGGTGCAGGCGCCGTACGTCGACCCGACGGTGTACGCTTCGTGGAATGCACAGGCGGCGCGTGCCCTCATCTCGAGCGCCCCACTCTTGGCCCAGGGCGGGATCGACGTCTCAGCCTGGATGCAACGTGGTCTGACCATTCTCGACACGCTGTGGAGCAAGCTCCTCGTGGACGGGATGATGTGCCGGTATTACGATGGCAGCGCGCACGTCCGTGGCTTGCTCGCCGATCAGGCCTGGAGCGCATGGTCGGCGCTATCCGCCTTCGAGGCGACCGGCGAAGAGCGCTGGCTCGAACGAAGCCACGACCTCGTCGAGCGCGCGGAGGCACTCTTCGACCCCGACGCTCAAGGCTATCTCGACCGGCTGGTGGGAAGTGACGATCCAGGCCGGGTCAGCGAGCAGATCGTCGTATCGGAAGACAACGCCCTCATGGCGCGCGTCCTGCTCCAGCATGCGGCCTTTGAAGGTGAAACGCGTTATGCCGAGCGCGCTCGGGCGATGCTGCGCAGATTCGCCCGTGACTATCCTTCGCTTGGCCTCTTCGGCGCGGGCTATGCGTCCGCGGTGCTCGACGTCACGAGCCCGCCGGTCGACGTGCATGTCGTCGGTGTGCGCAACGACCCGGCGGCGGCAGCATTGCGCCAGACGGCGCTGCGCATCAGCTCGCCGCCTCTGCGCGTCGATACGCTCGATCCAGCACGGCAGAGCGCTCGCGCCGCGGCGCTTGGCTATCCGTCAGGAGACGTGGTGGCCTACCTGTGCCAAGGGACGACGTGCTTCGCGCGGGTCGCGGGTACAGGAGAGCTCGAGGCTGCGCTCGCAGCGCAGCGTTCCCTCACGTAGCGCAATGTCATCCGCCCTCGCGAGCGATCTCGCGCAATTTGTAGCGCTGGATCTTGCCGGTCGCAGTCTTGGGCAGCTCGGCGACGAAGTGGACGCGGCGTGGATACTTGAACGGCGCGATGCGATTCTTGACGAAGGATTGCAGCGCGAGCGCGAGATCGTCGGACGGCGAGCCACCGCGACGCAGCACGACGTACGCGACCGGCTTGGTGAGGCCCGCCTCATCCTCGACTCCGATGACGGCGCATTCGAGCACCGCCTCGTGTGCGATGAGCGTGTTCTCGACCTCGACGGGTGAGACCCATTGGCCGCCGACTTTGAGCAGGTCGTCGCTGCGCCCGGCATACCAGTAGTAGCCGTCCGCATCGACGCGGTATGAATCTCCGGTATCCAACCACCCGCCCAAGAACGTCGCCTTGGTCTTCTCATGCTTGTTCCAGTAGCCGGCGGCGATGCTATCGCCCGCCACACGCAGCCGGCCGATCTCGCCGACCGGAACCTCGCCGCCCGCGGCGTCGACAAGTCTCACCTCGTAGCCGTCGACCGCTCTGCCCGACGAGCCGGCCCGTATCGCGCCAGGCGCGTTGCTGATGAACATGTGACATGCTTCGGTCGTGCCGATGCCGTCGAGGATCTCAAACCCGTAGGTCTCTTTCCAGCGCCTGAAGATCTCTGCCGGCAGCGACTCGCCCGCCGACACGCCATAGCGCACCGAGCCGAGATCGAAACGAGCCCCGTCGTCGACGTCGAGCATGGCCGCATAGGCCGTGGGAACGGCGAAGAACAGCGTCGGCTTCGTGCGCGCGACGAGCTCGAGCACGCTTTCAGGCAGAGGACGGCCCGGGTAGAGTATCGTCGTCGCACCGACCCCGAATGGGAAGTAGAGCGCGTTGCCGAGGCCATAGGCGAAGAACAGTTTGGCCACCGAGTAGGTGCGATCGTCCTCGCGGATCTGCAGGACGTGTTTGCCGTAATGATCGCAGCAGAACACCATGTCGTGCTGCAGATGGATGGTGCCTTTTGGAAAGCCCGTCGTCCCCGAGCTGTACAGCCAAAACGCCGCGTCATCTTTGCTGGTCGGCGCCGGGTCCGCCTCAGGCGATGCCGCGCCGAGCGCAGGGGCGAGCTCGACAACCGCGACGCCTGATAGATCCGGAGCGCCAGTCCCGCCGTCGTCGACGACGACCACCGTGCGCAACCACCTCGCGTCATCGATGATCGGCGCGATGGATGGCCACAGCGACGTCGCGACGACGAGCACGCGCGCGCGGCTGTCTTCGAGCATGTAGCGGTAATCCGGCGGACGCAGCAGCGTATTGGTCGGGACCGGGATCGCGCCGATCTTCATCGCGCCGAAGAACGCAGCGACGAGTTCCGGCGAGTCGGGCAGCAGCAGCAACACGCGTTGTTCGATGCCGACGCCGAGCGATTGCAACGCATTAGCGCAGCGGTTGACCAGAGCGCGCACGTCCTCATAGGTCAGCCGTCGCGCGCCGGCCTCGATCGCGACCTTAGCGCCTCGGCCGAGCTCGACGTTCCTGTCGACGAAATACGACGCAGCGTTGAAGGTTGCGGGGACGTCGGTGACTGCGGCCATCGTTCTTGCGTACCACTTGCCGGAGAACGCTTCCTCTTACGACAGACGCGCGCCGTGTCGCGACCAATCGCGCATCTGGACGCCGGCCTGCGTACAGGTGGGCATGGGTGAGGCGGTCAAGAATCTGCGTACGAAAGGGCCCGGGCGCGGATCATTCCCGCCTGCGTGAGCGGCTTTTCGTTCCGGGGGAGCAAGCGTGGCGAAATACGACGCGATCATCATCGGCGGTGGACACAACGGGCTTGTCGCGGCTGCGTATCTGGCGCGAGCGAACTGGAAGGTGCTCGTCTTGGAGCGCCGCTATATCGTGGGCGGCGCCTGCGTCAGCGAGGAGACGTTCCCTGGGTTCAAAGTCTCGACCGCGGCCTACGTCACCAGCCTGTTCCGGCCGGAGATCATCCGCGATCTGCGCCTAAGCGACTACGGCTTCGAGCTGCTCGAGCGAGACCCGGCGTCGTTCTCCCCGTTCTCGGACGGCCGCTATCTCATGCTCGGGTCCGACAGCGCGACGAACGTCAGCGAGATATCGAAATTCAGCCGCAAAGACGCCGAGAACTATCCGAAGTACGAAGAGATGCTCATGCGCGTCGCGTCGGTCATCGAACCGACGCTCGTGCAGACGCCGCCAAACATCGCCAAGCCGGGCATCGCCGATTTGCTGAAGATGGCGCCGATGGGGCGCGCTATGCAAAAGCTCGGGCCTGCGATGAGCGAGGCGATCGAAGTGCTGACCGGACCCGCGCGTCCGATCCTCGACCGCTGGTTCGAGTCTGAAGAGCTCAAAGGCACGATCGCGACCGACGCGATCATCGGCGCGTTCGCCTCCCCCTCCATGCCCGGCACCGCGTACGTGCTCTTCCATCACGTCATGGGCGAGACCAATGGCAAGCGTGGGGTGTGGGCCTACGTCAAAGGCGGTATGGGCGGGCTCACCCAAGCGCTCGCCAAGGCGGCGCAGGACCTCGGCGTCGAGATCCGCACCGAGGCCGAGGTCGCGAAGATCCTCGTGCGCAACGGCGCCGTCACCGGCGTCGCGCTGCGAAACGGCGACGAGTTCTCAAGCCCGCGCGTGGCCAGCGGCGTCGACTGCAACGTCACGTTCAACCATCTGCTCGACCCGGGCGACGTGCCGCCTGAGTTCTTAGCCGCGATCAACCGTATCGACTACAGCAGCGCGTCGATGAAGATCAACGTCGCGCTCGATGCGCTGCCCAACTTCAGCGCAAAACCAGGCGCCACGCCTGGGCCGCAGCACCGTGGCACCGTGCACCTCGTGCCCGACCAGGATTTCATCGAGCGGGGGTATGACGACGCGAAGTACGGCCGGCCCTCGACAGACCCGATCGTCGAGATGTGCTTGCCCTCGGCAGTCGATCCCAGCGTCGCGCCGCCCGGCAAACATCTCGCCTCGATGTTCGTGCAGTACGCCCCATACAAGCTCGCGCACGGGCAGTGGGACCAAACGCGAAAGGACGCGTTCGCCGATCGCTGCTTTGAGATCATCGAGCAGTATGCGCCCGGGTTCACGCGGTCGGTCATCGCGCGGCAGATTCTCAGCCCGGTGGATCTCGAGCAGACCTTCAATCTCACCGGCGGCAACATCTTCCAAGGCTCGATGGCGCTCCACCAGCTGTTCATGTTCCGTCCGCTGCCCGGCTACGCGGGTCACCGTATGCCGGTGCGCGGGCTCTTCCTGTGCGGCGCGGCGTCGCACCCCGGCGGCGGGGTCATGGGCGCATCCGGCTGGAACGCCGCTCGGGTGATGCTGAAGGGCTAGCGTGAGACGCACGAACGGAACGGATCTAAAGGTCCGTTGCTACAAATGTTCTCGTAGTGAAGGTTCACCATTTCGATGACGCCGGAGCACTGGAACGTCGTCATCTCGGTCGCCACGCTCGCCGTGCTGCTGGCGGCGGCTATCGCCGCGCTCGTCCAGCTCGGGCACATCCGCGCGAGCAACGAGCTCAACACGTTCTCGGAGGCGTTCGAGCTGTGGTACTCCGCGCCGGTGCAAGACGGGTTGGCGTTCATCAACCACGGGCTTGAGGCCAAGATGCAAGACCCGCAGTTCCGGCACGAGCTCGACACGGCCGGCCCGGTCGATCGCGGGCGGCATCCGGAGCTTCACGTGGTCGATTTCATCGACAACTTCGCCATCTACATCGTGGTCGGGAAGATGCGTGAGGACATGATCATGCATGCCGCCGCACAGCTCATCGAGCATTTCTGGCGCATATTGTCCCCCACCATCGCCATCATGCGGCGCCAGCGCGGGCAGCAGCTCTACGTCTCCTTTGAATACCTCGCATACCGCGCGCGGCTGTGGAACGCCCGCTACCCCAATGGGTACGTGCCCAAGGGTTTCAACCGGCTTCCCAACCCCGACGTCTGGCGCGACGCAGACGAGCGCGCAGATAGCTCGGCTCGATCGACCGCAGGTTAAGCCCGTGAAGCGGCTCATCGTCACGGGCGATGATTTCGGCGCATCGACGCTCGTCAACGAGGCCATCGAGCAAGCGCACCGCGCCGGTCTGCTCACCACGACGTGCCTCATGGTCGCGGGAGCAGCGGCGGACGACGCGATCCGCCGCGCTCGACGCATGCCGTCGCTGCACGTCGGCCTGCATGTCGTTCTCGTCGATGGCGAGCCGTGTCTGGACCAGGCAGCGATCCCCGCTCTCGTGGACCGCGACGGCAGGCTCTCGCGTCGCCTTGTGTCGGCCGGATTCAACTTCTTCTTCAATCCGGCGGCGCGCACACAACTCGAAGCTGAGATCCGCGCGCAATTCGAGGCGTTTACGGCGACGGGCTTCGCGCTCGATCACGTCAACGCGCACAATCACATGCACCTGCATCCCACCGTGCTCGATGCGATCATCAGCGTCGGCCACGACTTCGGCATGCGCGCGATGCGCCTGCCCTACGAACCGCTCGGGCCGTCCTGGCGCGCCGCCCGCACCGATCTTCGCGGTCGCTTCGGCAACGCGGTGTTGCTTGCGCCGATGCTGGCGCACATGCGATCGCGGATGCGTGCCGCGGGCCTCGCGTTCAACGATTATGTGTTCGGCCTCGGCGACACGGGCCGCATGACGCGAGACCGCGTCACGGCGCTTGTCGGCCAGCTCCCCGATGGCGTGACCGAGATGTACTTCCATCCGGCGACGCTGCGCTGGCCCGGCATGCCCGCCTGGGCGCAAGGGCAGGAGGAGCTCGCCGCTTTGCTCGATCCCAACATCGCCGGACTTCTGCGCGATGCAGGCGTCGAGGTAACCAGCTTCAGCCGGCTCACGGCGGATGGACCACGCTGACGTGCATGCGATCGCCGTCGTTGTGCTCGGTCTGTGTATCGCCGGATGTTGTTACCTGGCGCTTGCGCTGCAGCGCACCCTCGCATTCGCTCGGCGCCGGCGGGGTCGCGCGGCAGACACGGACTACACGCCGGCCGTCAGCATCCTCAAACCGCTATGCGGCGACGAGCCCGAGCTCGACGAGAACCTGTCCTCCTTCTGCGACCAGGATTACCCAAACTTCCAGGTCGTCTTCGGGGTACGCGACGCGAGCGATCCGGCGGCGGCCGTCGCCCGCAGGGTCAGCGAGCGCTTCGCACAGTGCGATGCCACGCTTGCGATCGACGATCGCGTCCGCGCGCCAAACCGCAAGATGGCCAACGTCATCGCCATGATGGCGCAGGCAAAGCACGACATCATCATCGTCGCCGATAGCGACGTTCGCGTGGATCGATCCTATCTGCGGTCGGTCGTCGCACCGTTTGCCGACGACGGTGTCTGGGCGGTGACGTGTCTGTATCGTGGGGTGCCGACGAACGGATCTCAAGATCCGTTGCAGCAAAGGCCGCGGCTTTGGTCGGAGCTTGGTGCGATGTTCGTGAACGAGCAGTTCGCGCCGTCGGTCCTCGTCGCGCTCGCGCTTTCCCCCATGGACTTCTGCCTGGGGGCCACCATGGCTGTGACCCGTGAGGCGCTTGATGCCATCGGCGGCTTCGATGCGATCGCCTCGCACTTGGCGGACGATCAGATGCTCGGCCGGCTCGTCTGCGCGCATGGACGGCGCGTCGAGCTCAGCGCGGCCGTCGTCGAGACGACGGTCTGCGACCCCGACCTGCGACGTCTGTGGGAGCACGAACTGCGCTGGGCTCGCACGATGCACGCCGCGCGGCCATGGGGCTACTCGTTCTCCTTCATCACCTTGGCATTGCCGCTCGCCATCGCGTACGAGCTCGTTGCACCAGGGACCTTGGGCCTCACCATGCTCGGCATCGCTGCGGTCCTGCGCCTGGCCTTGCATTACGCGACGCGCAGCGCGTTTCGCATTCGCTCGGTGGACGCAAGCTGGCTCATCCCGCTGCGTGACGCGCTCAGTCTATCCGTGTGGGCAGCCCATTTCTTCGGCCGGAGCGTTCGCTGGCGCGAGGCGAGCTATCGCGTGGATTCGGCCGGCCGGCTGACGCGCGCAGACTAGATGGGGCGACGCGGCCACCGCAGCGCGTTGGTCGCCGACACGCTATCCTTCATTGCGCGGGGACGACTTGGCGCGTCTCGAGGGCGCGTGAGACGACGTCCTGCAAGCTCTGCAGATGAGCCCGGGTGAGCTCGTCGAGGCTCGGCCTACCGAGCGCGGTCTTGACGTCGTCGCGGACGGCGACCAGCTTGGCGCGAGCCAGCGACTGAGCGTCGTACGGGGTTCCCGGCGCGGGTGCGAGCCAAACTTGAGCGAGCTTGCGTGCGTACCATTGCTGCAGCGCTCGATGCACTTCGCCAATCGACTGCAGCTTGGGGTTGCTCAGGTCGCTGTAGAGCGATCGCTGCGTCCAGTCGAAGAGATCGGCTAGGCTCATGGTCGCGCCCGGTTTTGCCTTGAGCGAAAGATCGTCGAGCCGTTCGAGCATGAGCGGCTGGAACATGGTGGTCAGCTGGTTTTCGGCGAACCCCTCGACGATCTCAGCCACTGGGATGTCATGACGCGGCTGCGGAGCGTACGCCCACGTCGCGTTGACGAACGGCTCCCACTCACTATACACAAGCCTGTTGAGCGTCGCCGGCGAGAAGCTCCACGCGCCGTCGGCCAGGATGTAGCGGTCGATAAGGTTGAAGGCGCGGAGCTCATCGCTGCGCGACACCTGGACGAGCGGCGGCGAAGCGCCGGCGACGCCGGCCGCCTGACGCGACACGTACTCGCCCCCGATGAAATGCTCGGGCTGCGCAGCCGACGTCAGCCAGGTGACGAGCACGAAGGTGAACGCGGCCCGTTCCTGATCGTAGGTTCGACCCGGCTGCGGCCAGCGGCTGTCCAGCCCGCGCATGACGTCGCTCGTGAGCTTCAGCTGCGCGCCGTCCCATGACAGCGGATCGTTGGTGAGATCCCACATGGCCACGCGGGGATCGATCGCGTGAGCGTCCGCGTACGAGGTGTCCTCGTCACTGGCGAACCGGTAGAGCGGATTCGGCCACACTTGGGCCCAGTTGTTGAGCGTCTGTCGCTCTGCTTGCGGCGTCGTCGCACCGGCGATGGGCATGTAGCCCCAATGGATGGCGTAATAATCGTACGGGCCGAGCACGGTCTGCCAGTAGGTGCCTTGCGAGTAGCCTTTGGGCCACAAGTTAAGCGGCGAGTACTCCATCACCGATGTGGCCACGCCGTTGCGGGCGGTGAAGGCATGGCTTTGCACTTGCTTGGCCGTGTAGGCCATCGACGAGATGAAGTTGTGCTGCAACCCGAAACCGTGTCCGGCCTCGTGCACGACGAACGACGTCAGCAAGTCATCATTGTACTGCGTCAGTGCGGCTCCGGCGAGCGGATGCCCCATGGTGGCAAGCGCCGCTTCGCCGAACTCGGCTTGCAGCCGGCGCTGTAGCGCGTAGGCGTGCTCGCGCGCCGCAAAGCTATTCCCCGCTCCTCCGGCGGTCGGTTCGGTCAGGAACTGCCACGATATGTTCGAGAACTGCATGACGTCGGCATCGACCACGATGTTCGTGCGGATCATCTGGCCGGTGCGCGGATCGATGACCGGACTCTCGGCTGCGTAGCCTCCGCCATTGGATTCGGTCATCCAGATGATGGTGTTGTAGCGGATGTCGTCAGGGTCCCAGTTCGGATCGTCTGGCTGGTCCTTCACCTGCACGGCGTCTTCGATGCCGATCTTCGCAAACGCCGCGTTCCAGGCAAGGACGCCTTTGCGGATCGCCTCCCGGTACTGCACGGGGATATTGTCGGCGAGGTAGTACACCATCGGGTGCAACGCCCGCGACGGCTTGGTCGGATCCGACGGTTGCATGTCCCAACGGACGACGTAGCGTGTGATGCGCGTGTAGTTGGCGTCGCTTGCGAAATCAAGGTAGGGAGAATCGAAGTAGCCGACTCTGTCGTCTGCGATGCGCGGCATGTACTCGCCGAGCTTGGGCGCCTGCGCGATGTTGTAGGCGATGCGGAACTGGATGGCGCGCGGGTCGGGCACGTTGTCGACGGTCTGCGGGTTGTCCGTCTTCCAGGTCTGATCCGCGTCGATGATGACGTTTTGCGGGAATGCCTTGCTGGGGCCGAAGAGCGTGCGATCGGGGTCGAGGCTATATGCCTGGTCCGGGTTGTCGGCGCCCGTGACCTGTTTGAGCACGGCGGCCAGATTGTAGATGTCGGTCAAAAAGAACGATGCGTCGAACACCAGGTGGCCGTTGCCGGCGTCGGTCGCCACTACCGGCGCGACCGCGACCATCGAGTTCGCGAAGGTCTGCTTGATGGCTCTCTGCGCCGGTTCGTTGCCCGGTGCGATGAAGTAGGTGTTCGGCCAGGTGACCACGATCTTGTCGCCGTTGCGCGTGAAGCGGATCATGCGGGTCCAGGCGGTGATGCCGCCCGGTATGACACCCCAGCCGCCGAGGCCGTTGATCTGTTCCGCCGACTGGATGAAGTCGGTGTCGAGCTGCGAAGGGTCGAGCTCGATGTAGAGCTTGCCGCTCTTGCGGATGATGTTGAACAATCCGTTTTGCACTTGCGCGCCGGTGATGAACTTCGCATACGGTGCCGGTCCAGAATCAGGGCTGCTGGCATCGTCGGCGCGTGCCGTGACGGGCAGCGCCAGCGCCGCGACCATTGCGACGAGTGCGAGGTATGCCACATGCTTCATCTATGACCCCTTCGTCTGGATGACTTGGCGGGCATCGAGCGCCCGGCCGACGACGTCTTGCAGGCTCTGCAGATGCGCGCGTGTGAGCTCGTCGAGGCTCGGGCGGCCAAGCGTCCTCGTGAGGTCTCCACGCAAGGAAACGAGCTTGGAGCGCGCGAGCGACTGCGCATCGTACGGCGTGCCAGGCTGCGGGGCGAGCCATATCTGTGCGAGCAGCCGCGCATAGAACTGCTGCACGGCACGATGCACCTCGCCGATCGAGCGCAGCTTGGGATCGCTCAGGTCGCCGTAGATCGAAGATTGCGTCCAATCGAACAGATCGGTGATGCTCATCGTCGTTCCGGGTTTGGCCTTCAGCGGGAGGTCGTTGAGGCGCTCGAGCATGAGCGGCTGGAACATCGTCGCGAGCTCTTGATATGCGAACCCCTCGGCCATCTCGGCGACGGGCATGTCGTGACGCGGCTGCGGATCGTATGCCCATGTCGCGTTGACAAATGGCTCCCACTCGCTGTACACAAGCCTGTTGAGCATGGCCGGCGAGAAGTTCCAGGCGCCGTCGGAGAACAGGTAGCGGTCCAAGAGGCTAAACGCCCGTTGCTCGAGAGCGCGTGGGACCTGCTGCAGCGGCGGTTGCGCGCCCGGGTCCCCGGCATGCGCGCGTGACAAATACTCCGCGGCGATGAAGTGCTCGGGCTGTGCGGACGCCGCCAGACGCTCGTTGAAGACCCAAGTGAACGCCACGCGTTCTTGGTCGTACGTGCGTCCCGGCTGCGGCCAGCGGCTGTCAAGCGTGCGCATGAGCTCGTCGCTGAGCTGCAGCCGGGCTGCGCTCCAAGTCAGCGGATCGTTCGTGAGATCCCAGCGCGCGACGCGCGGATCGATCGCGTGCGCGTCTTCGTAGCCCGCGTCCTCATCGCTTGCGAAGCGATAGATGGGATTGCTCCAGACAGACGCCCAGCGGTCGAGCGTAGGCACTTCGTCTTGCGGCGTCGTGACGCCCGGGATGCGCGCATATCCCCAGTGGATTGCGTGGTAGTCGTACGGGCCGAGGATCGTCTGCCAATAGGCGCCTCCTTGCCCGTAGCCCTTGGGCCAGACGTTCACCCCGACGTAGTCCATCACCGATGACGATAGCCCGTGGGTCGAGGTGAAGTCCCTGCTCTGCATCTCCTTGACCGTGTATGCTTGCGTGCCGATGAAGTTGTGGGCTAGGCCGAGCGCATGGCCAGACTCGTGCATGATGGTCCACAGCAGCGCGTCATGCACGAACGTCTCGAGCGCGGGTCCGGACATCGGCTGGCCGCTCGTCTCGAGCGCGACGCGGCCGAAGACGGCCTCGCGTGCCATGGCACTCGACAGCTCGCGTTCGTCCGCGGGAAATGCCGCGTGCATGCTTCGAGCGCTCGGAGCGATGTAGTGGCCGAGCGAATACAAGACGTTCAGCCAGTCCGCGTCGATGACGATGTTCGCCCGGATAGATTCCCCTGTGCGGGGATCGAACACAGGTGAAGCCGCCGCGAAGCTGCCGCTGTTCGACTCGGTCAACCAGATGACCGTGTTGTAGCGGATGTCGTCGGGGTCCCAGGCGGGGTCGTCGGGCTGGTCGCGCACGACGACGGCATCGCTGATCCCAGCCTTCGCGAAAGCGGCGTTCCAGCGCAAGATGGCCTCACGAATCGTCTCGCGATACTGCGTGGGGATGTCCTTGGAAAGGTAGTAGATGATGGGATTTTTCGCTTTGGAGACAGGCAGGCCCGGATCGGATGGCTGCAGGTTCCAGCGGATGACGTAGTGCACGACCCGCGTGTAGTTCGAGTCCGTGGCGAAATTCAGATGCGGTGCATCGAAATAGCCCACGCGGTCGTCGGCGATGCGCGGCACGTAGCCGTCATTGGGCGGCTGGGCGATATTGTAGGCGACGCGCATGAACAGCGTGCGCGGATCGGGCACGTTGTCGACGGTCTGCGGATTGTCGCTCTTCCAAGTCTGATCGGCATCGATGACGACGTTTTGCGGGAAGGCCTTGGTCGGACCGAAGAGCGTGCGATCGGCGTCGAGGCTATACGCTTGATCGGGCTTGTCGGCACCTGTGACCGCTTTGAGCGCGGCGCTGAGGTTGTAGATGTCGCCGAGCAGGAACGACGCGTCGACGACGATGTGACCGTTCGTCGCGTCGGTCGCTGCCAGCGGTGCGACCGCGACCATCGAGTTGGCAAACGTCCGCTTGATGGCGCGTTGGGCTGGCTCGTTGCCGGGCGCGATGAAGTAGGTGTTCGGCCAGGTCACCACGACCTTGTCGTCGTTGCGGGTGAAGCGGATGATGAGGGCGGATGAGCCGATGCCGCCCGGCAGGACGCCGTAGCCGCCAAGGCCGTTCGCCAGTTCGGCCGTCTGGATATAGTCCTGATCGAGCTGCGCCGGAGCGATCTCGAGGTAGACCTTGCCGTCTTTACGGATGACGTTGAAGAGGCCGTTTTGTACCTGCGCCCCGGAGATGAACTTGGCATATGGCGCGGGGCCTGAGTCCGACGCCGACGAGTCATCGGCGAGCGCCGCTGCGGGAGCGGCCAGACAGCATGCGCCGATCAGCGCGAGCACGAACTGCGCGACCTTCACGGTGTTAGTCTCCCTTCACCAATCCCGTCCCGCGACCGGCGCGGGCACAAGGGATTCTGCGACGTTCGCGCCCTTCCATCCGTTAGTGGGAGTGGGCGGCTTACCAGTACCCCTGCATGACGCGGGTTCGGGCGGTCTGCAAGTCGCCCATCAGGCCGTCCGCGCGACGGCGGAAATGCCGATGACCGCCGCGAGCATGGCGATGCTGCTCGCCGCGAGCCAATAGTCTCCGGTGCCGAGCACGTAGAGCATCCGGTCGAGGGTGACCGCCACCGTCGCCGCGATGACGACCGCGCGCCAGCTCCGCAGGTTGGCGAATGTCATGATGGCGCCGGCGATGAGCGCGACGTTGAGGACGATCGCGGCCGCCCCCAGGGCATCGACGCCATGCGCCGTCGCGGCAGCAAGCGCATCGCCGAGCCCCAGCAAGGCCCATATCGCCGCCACCACCCCCACCGAGACGCGTGCGATGTTGGCGATGGATATTGGCGTTGCCATCGTGCGGATTCTTGCATGCGTCGTGCCGTCGGACCTCCGAAAAAAATTCTTGCGATTTGTCTCGCGGCGGGTAGGAGAACTTTCGACTGGCGTCAGAACTTGGGCGCCTACCTTTTTTTGTGCGTCTGCGGATGGCGCCGCTTCGGTGCCGCCGGCACGTCGATTTTCCCGAACGTCTTTTGCGGAAAGGCGACATCTGTGCTCCAAGAATTGCAGAGCGACCTCGATCTCGCCGGAACCCGGAACGAGATCCGCGAGCGCATGCGCGAGTATGCGGACATCGGGTCCGAGCCGCGCACGCCTCAGGAGCGCGCGGACGATGCCTGGCGTCTCGTGCAGAACGTCCTCGCGGAGGAGATCGCCGAGCTCAACGCCGGTCTCGACACTGATGCGCAGATCCACGAACGGGACCGCCTTGCGCTCCCCGACGGCAGCCAAGCGATCGACGTCGTCTACCGCGATCAGAAATTCTCCATCGCACGATCGAAGGACCGTCGTCAGCTCGCGCTCATCGACGAGTCCGTGGGCCGGCTGCCAGTCGAAGCCGTGGGCAGCAAGCTGTTCATCGCGGGAGAGCCGATTGGAGCCGCCATCGTCGAGGCGATCGGACGCCTTGTGCGGCGGGCCACCGCCGGCATCCGCCACGCCTCGGGCAAGACCGGCCGGTATATGGCGCTCGAGCTTTCCACACTGTGCGCGACCAAGGTCGAGGCGGCGCTCAACCTGGCAGACGACAATGGCTTTCGCTTCGTGGAGTCTTACAGGACGAAAGCGCCCGACCGGCGCGTCTTCCTGTTCAAGCGCAAGAACCTCAGTTAGGCGTCACGTTCTTCAAGCGGGCCGCGGCGGCCGCAGCGCCGTATTCGGCCACCACGTCCTTCGGGCAGAACCGGACGAATAGCCAAGCCAGAAGCACGAGCAGCATTGTGTCATCGAGCATGCCGAGCAGCGGGATGTCGCCCAGCAGGTCGACCGGCGAGAGAATGAGCAGCGCGCTCAAGGCGGTGGCCGCCTTGAGCGGCATGGGGACGCGCTGATCCAGGAACAGGCGCCCAACACGCGCAGCATTGCGACGCAGCGCCCACATCGTCTTCATCCGTAGCCATAACGCGATCATCGGTATCGTTCGACCTCTCTAAGCTAGTACTTCAACGCGTGACGAGATGTTCCATCGCGCTCCGCCGCGTGCCGGCGCTTCGTCCGCTACACCCTTGCCAGGTCACGGGTGACAGCGCGGGCGGCCCGGTAGCCCGGCGCCCCACTGACGCACCCGCCTGGATGCGTGCCCGAGCCGCAGAGGTACAGCCCGCGCAGCGGCGTGCGAACGCTGAAGCGATCTTCAAATATCTGACCAGGCAGAAGTTCGCCGTGGAAGATGTGCCCCTTGGGCAGCCCGAAGCGGCGCTCGAGATCGAACGGCGTGAGGATCTGGCGCGCCTCGACCGCGCCGGGCACGTTGGGCGCATACTTGCCGATCGTGGCGACGATGCTGTCCGCAGCCGCTTCGCGTCTGGCATCCGTCCAGTCGCCGTCGCTGCGCGTGTACGGGAAGTACTGGGCGAAGATCGAGAGCAGATGCTTGCCCTTCGGCGCGAGCGTGAGATCGCTTGGGGTCTGCAAGAAAATCTCGATCATGGGCTCGCTCGACGGCAGCCCGGCACGCGCCTCTTCATACGCACGTTGCAGGTAGTCGACGTCGGGGGCGATGTGGATCGTGGCATTGTGGTGCGGCGCAGAGTCGCCCGAAGGCCGGCAGCTGAAGTTGGGCAGTTCTCCGATCGCGAGATTGAGCTTCATCGAGGGCCCTTCGCAGCGCCATGCCTGCACGCGCTTGACGAACGCCGGCTCAAGCGTGTCGGCGGGGACGAAGTCGAGGAATGTGGTCAGCGGGTTGGCGTTTGACAGCACGTAGCGCGATTCGATCTCGGTGCCGTCCTCGAGCACGACCCCGGCCGCGCGCCCCTCTTTGACGAGGATCATGCCGACCGAAGCATTGGTCCGTATCTCCGCTCCGAATCCGCGAGCCGCGGCGGCGGCCGCGTTTGAGATCGCTCCCATCCCGCCGCGGACGTAGCCCCATGCGCCCTGGATGCCCATCGCGCGGCCCGCATAGTGGTGGGCCAACACGTAGCCGGTCCCCGGATTGCGCGGGCCCTCGAACGTACCGACGACACCATCGTTGGCGATGGCCGCCTGCAGCATCGGCGTTTCGATGAAGCGCTCCACGTATTGGGCTGCTGACCCCGTGAACATGGCTTGGGCGGCGGGCGAGAGCCGGGCGAAGCTCGGCTCTTCGGCGAAGAACGAATCGTAGATCTCGCGCCCATAGCCGCACAGCTCCGCATCGAGCGCCTGCAGACCGGCGAAGTCGGACGAGGAGTACTTCTCGAGCTCCTTTCTCGTCTCTTCGGGATTGCGCCACAGCAAGAGTGATCTGCCATCGAGCGTGGCGGTGAACGAGGTCGGGTCTTTCAGATAGGCATGATAGCCGTGCTCTTCGAGGTCGAGGTCGCGCACGATGTCCGGATGCAGCAGGCTGACGACGTACGAGGCGGCGGAGACGGTCCAGCCCGCCCAGGGATGCTCGCTGACGGCTGCTCCCCCGATCTGGTCGCTGCGCTCCACGACGAGCGCTTTTTGGCCCGCTTTGGCGAGGTAGGCGGCGGCGACGAGGCCGTTGTGCCCTGCACCGATGACGATGGCGTCGTATGGCATGGCGCGACGTTTGGGCGATGGAATACGTTTCTCATGCAAGTCTCATACCGGTCTCAAGCCGCTCTCACCGGTTTGACGATACAATGGCAAGGGACCGCACGAAGGTAGGCAATGAGCGCACCCATACAACCGCCGGCCGAATACCGTCCTCCAGGTGAGCTTGACCTTTCCACCGCCATGCTCGAGTATCGCGGGCCGTGGAATGCGCGGCTCGCCGCTCATCTGTTGCGCCGCGCCGGCTTTGGCGGATCGCCGCAGGAGATCGCGGCCGTATCGGGCGCCGGCATGCAGGCGAGCGTGACCAGGCTCATCCATTTCGGGGCCGATCCGCTTCCGCAAGCGCCACAGGGCGACATCAGCTACGACAACGGCCCTGCCGCCGACAAGCTGCAGCGCCGCAACGCGATCATGCTCACCCAGCTGTGGTGGCTCAACCGCTGCCTGCTCACCCCAAACCCGCTGCAGGAGCGGATGGTCTATTTTTGGAGCAATCACTTCACAAGCGGCATCGGGCAAAAAGGCATCACGCCCGAGATGACGGTCGGACAGTACGCGCTCTTCCGCCGCTACGCCCTCGGCAACTTCGCGCAGTTGACGCACGAGGTCTCGCGCGATCCGGCGATGCTCCACTATCTCGACGGCATCGTCAACCGTGCGCAGCACCCCAATGAGAACTATGCACGTGAGCTCATGGAGCTCTTCACCATGGGCGTGGGCACCTACAGCGAAGAGGACGTGCGCCAGAGCGCGCGCGCGTTCACCGGCAATACGGTCGACCGCCAGAGCGGGCAGTACGTGTTCAATCCGCGCCAGCACGATGACGGCACGAAGACGTTCTTGGGACAGACCGGCAACTTCGACGGCGACAATATCGTCGACATCATCATGCAGCAGCCCACAACCGCGCGTTTCATGGCCCGCAAGTTCCTGCGCGCCTTCGTCTACGACGATCCGGAGCCCGCGCTCATCGACGCCGTCGCGGCGAAGTTCAGCGCGAGCGGCTACGACGTGGCCAGGCTCATGGGCGTCATCTTGCGGTCGAACGTGTTCTATTCCGACCGCGCGTACCGGGCGCTCGTGAAGAGCCCGCTTGAAGTGACGACCGGCGCGATGAAGACGCTGGGCGCGAACGAGGTCGGCGCGCGCACGCTTGGCTCGCTCGTGGCGATGGGGCAGATCCCGATGCAGCCGCCCAACGTGGCCGGCTGGCCGGGTGGCAGGCTGTGGCTCAACACCGGGACCTACATGGCACGCTTGAGCTACCTCCACCAGCTCGTTATGTTCAAACCGGCCGCGCAGCCGGCCATGGCCATGGCGATGAGCACGCCCGATCAGTCCGTGCCGCCGGGCATGGACCCGCTGATCTACAACTCGCCTGCCGGCCACATCTCACCACCTGCATCGTGGGTCACAGGAGCCGCTATCAGTGATCCGATCGCTGTGACCGAACGGCTGCTCGACATGGTCGTGCAAGACGACGCCACGTTGGCGCAGGCGCAAGATATCCTCAACTACATGAGCACCGACGGCGTCGGCAACCGGGTGGCGTTGTCGACCGAGAACCTCGACGAAAAGGTCCGTGGCGGCGTCAGTCTCGCCATGGCCCTGCCGACGTATCAGCTGGCCTGAAGGGACGGAGAGCGACGACTATGGCAAATCGCAGGCAGTTCATCCAACAAAGCGTGGGCGCGTTTGCGGGATTCCTCGCGATCGACACCATCTTCGGTCGAGCGGCACGCGCGGCGAGCGCCATCAGCGCTCCCGGGTCGATCGGCGGTCGCACGCTCGTCGTGGTCAACCTGCAGGGTGGCAATGACGGTCTCAACACGCTTGTGCCGTACGGCGATCCGAGTTATTATCGCGTGCGGCCCACCATCAACGTCCCCGCGGGCGAAGTGTTGCGCATCGACAGCGGCATCGGACTGAACCCCAACCTGGCGGGCCTCAAGTCCTTATACGATCAGCAGCGCGTGGCGATACTGCAAGGCGTGCATTATCCCAACCCGAACCTATCGCACTTCCGCTCGACCGAGATCTGGCAGACAGCGGCACCAGAAGAGATCATCGACACCGGCTGGGCGGGCCGCTATCTCGATAGCGCGGGACTGCCCAAGAGCAACCTGTTCAAGGGACTCGCCATCGGCCCGATCCTTCCGAAGGTGCTCGTGTCTGAGAACACCGATGTGCCGACCGTCGAAGGCTTCCGCGTCGGCGGTTTCCGCGGTTCACGCGACGAGCAATCGCACGCCGACCAGATCCTCAACGGCAGCGGTAACCAGTATCCGTTCCAGAGCCCCTACCTGCAGCTCGTGCAGGAGATCGAGCACGACGCCAATGCGAGCTCGACCGAGCTGCCGCATCTGGTCGCGGGCTACAAGCCCGCGATAGACTATCCCAAGACGCCGTTCGCCCAGGGGCTCAACCTGGCGGCCGCCGTCATCGGATCTGGTGTGGGAACCAAGGTCATCTACATCAGCCTCGGCTCGTTCGATACCCATGCGGCCCAGCGCGGCACTCAGGACCGACTGCTGCAGCAGTTCAGCGATGGGATGAAGGCCTTTTACGACGACCTCACCGCACATCGCCTCGACGGTGAGGTCATGACCATGACCTTCTCCGAGTTCGGCCGGCGGGTCGAAGAGAACGCCAATCGCGGCACCGACCACGGCACCGCAGCGCCGATGTTCGTCATCGGCGGCGGCGTGCGCGGCGGCATCTATGGCGACCATCCCAGTCTCACCGATCTCGATTTCGGCAACCTCAAATGGCATACGGACTTCCGCTCGGTGTACGCCACGGTGCTGCAGAGCTGGCTCGGTGTGGCGCCGGCGCCGGTGCTCGGCGGATCCTTCGAGACCCTCACCTTCGTCTAACGCCTGCGGGGGGACCAGAAAGACCAGATCACCGATGGATCGCAAACACTTCCTCACCGCAACCTCAAGCATCGCAGCGACGATCGCCGCGGCGGGAGCCGCTATTGCGGCGACGCCTACGCCGGACGCCACGCCGGTCTCGGCAACGCCCTATCCCGGCCGCTCACCGCGGCCTGGTTCGCCCAACCCCTCCTTGCACGGGCATCTCCGCGGGCAGAGGCCGACGCAACCGTCGGACTTGGAGCACATCCACCGCCGTCTTGAACGGCTCATCGACATGCTCGAAGGCGACCCCGGCGACTACGGCGGCCACCGCAACGGAGCCATCGGGTACCTGCAACAGGCTGACAACGAAATCGTCGCTGCGATGGCGCTGGCGACCAGCAGTCCGTTCCAGAACCTGTAGATCCACACTCCCGCAAGAGCGACAGCACCGGAGGTCAGTCCTCGACGCGGCGGCGAACCGCGCCTGAACGATGACGATCAGGCCGCTTGTCCCAGCCGATCTCGACACATGGAAGCGCATGCGGGTGCAGCTCTGGCCCGACCTCACGCCGGCCGACAATGACGCCGACGGCGCGCAGGTGCTCTCCCAGGCTCGGCGGTTCTCAGTCTTCGTCGCCGAATCTGACGACGGAGACCTCATCGGGTTTGTCGAGGTGGGCCTTAGGGACGTCGCTGACGGTTGTGATTCAAGTCCGGTCGGATATATCGAAGGATGGTTCGTGGAGCCGGCGTCTCGCGGCAAGGGGATCGGCCGCGCACTCGTCGCCAGCGCCGAGGAGTGGGCTCGTTCGCGCGGCTGCACCGAGATGGCGTCGGATGCGCTCCTCGACAACATCGATAGTCAGCGAGCGCACGCTCGGCTCGGCTACGCCGAAGTTGATAGGATGGTCTCGTTCCGGAAGAGCTTGGGGTGAGGTCGTCGACACGACGCAAGAAGGGCGGCCTCTTCAGCCGCCCTCGAAATCGTAAGGTCGCAGCGGTGCCGCTTTACTCGGCGTCGGCGTCAACTTCTGTGGCTGGCACTTCGCGCATCGGATTGTTCGGGCAGCGGCGGCACGCATAGGAGGCCAGGTGGCGGAACACCGGACGGCTGACCTCGCGCCGGGCAGTCAGACGGAACCGCGTGTACGCGTCGTCGAATGCAGACTCGATGCGTGCGCCGTCGAAGAGATCGCGGGTGAAGTGCTCGCAGCACGCCTGGCACATCTTGTCGGTTTTGAAGAGCGGGCAGCGGATGCCGGTCTCTGCGTGTTCGCCAAAACGGTTCCAGGCGTCGGCGTTCGCTTCTACCGGTCCGCTGAGGAGTTTCTCCAGGAAGGCCTCGATTGAGTCTTGCATGCCCATACGACTTGGCATGCAGTGATTTTGTGTCGCGGATGGGAAAGTGGACCGAGTGGATGAGACGACGTTCACCGTCGGCCAGCTTGCCGGACCCGGCACGTACCGATGTCTGTCCTGCGGCACGGAGACGGTCGAGTATGCTTTGTCGTTCGAAATCGAATCGTGCGCGTGCGGCGGTGTAACATTTCAGCGGGTCGACTAATCAAAGGGGATTCCTGCGTGAGAGCGTCCGGCTGGACCGATCGGGTATGACGCCCGTCATATTTCGCTCTGGCGGGGCTGGACCGGCCATCGTCTTGCTGCACGCCTTCCCGCTCAACTCCGCAATGTGGGCCCCTCAGATCCAGGCCCTGAGCGGTTCTGCTGCTTGGGTGGCACCGGACCTCCCCGGCTTTGGCGCGTCCGCTCAGGCGCAGGTGGTTGCGGACCTGGATGAGCTGGCAGCCATGATATATGAAGAAGCGCGATCGCGGGGCATAGACCAAGCCTGCGTCGCCGGGTGTTCGATGGGGGGCTATCTCGCCTTCGCGTTGCTGCGAGTCGCCCCGGCTTTCGTCCGCGGACTCGCGCTGGTCAACACCAAAGCGGCGGCCGACTCCGCGCCTGCCAAAGCCAACCGGCTGGCGCTTGCGCAGCGGGTCGAGCGCGAGGGCTGCGCCTTCCTCATCGACGAGTGGCCGCCCAGCGCACTTTCGCCCGTGACGCTCGCAAAACGGCCGGACGTCGTCGAGACCGTCCGTGGCATGGTCGGCGAGGCGACGGCGCGCGGCGTCATCGCGGCGCAACACGCCATGGCTTCGCGCCCCGACGAAACCACGTCGCTCGCGACGATCAGGGTTCCGACCGTCGTGATCCACGGGCTCGACGACCCGATCATCGCACCGGCCGAAGCACAGACCATGGCGCGGGCGATCCCCGCTGCGACGTTCGTCGGCGTGCCGCAGGCCGGTCATCTGCCGAGCATAGAGCAGCCTGCGATCGTCAACCAAGCGCTGCTACAGCTATGCAGCGCTCTCTAGCACGATCGATACCGCGAGAGCGTCGTCAGCGAACTTTCTCGCCTGCCTTGAACTCCCACGGAAGATCTTCTTCACACGTGTAGGTCTGCCAACCTGAGGGCCGCACCTTGCCGAACTTGGCGAGGATGTGCACGCCCGTCTTGGCCTTGCCCTCGCCGAATCCGGGCAGCGCCCTGAAGCGGTCGTAGAGCTCCTTGGCCGTCCTCACATCTTTCCACACGCGCGCGCCATCGTTGCGATATTCACCCGCGATGATCGCGCAAAGCGCGCGCACGCGCTTGGCCATCATCCCCGGATATCGGTGCAGCGCAGGGGTTCGTCGAAATGCCGAGGCGAGCGAGGACGGGCGCATGGCCGCGATCTTTCTGGCATCGAGATGCCCGAGTCGCTCGCGCAGGTCGTACGGACCGCTCATCGCCTTCTCGGTGCGCACCTGCTGGTCGAGACACAAACCGATGAGCAGCGCCGTGCCGCTCTTCGCAAGGAGCTGGTTCTTTCGTTCGTCGGGTGTGAAGGGGTAGAGGTCCGTGGCGCGTTTGGGGCTCATGCCAGTCGGTTGCTCCGCCGGCTTTTCATTTGCCTTTCAGCGCTGTTCGCTACAGTGCCGATCATGGGCTTCAAAGGCATGTCGGCGATCGCGGCTGTCGCCCTGAGCGTGGCCGGTTGCACGCCCGGAGCGCAGTCGCTGCCGAGCGGCGCGAACCAGCACCTGACATCCGCGGTGACGGTGGCGATCAGCCTGATCAACTATCCTGACATGTCCAGCGCGTACGGCATGGTCGGTGGTTTCAGCCCCGCGCTCGTCGTGGTCGCGAGCGGCACGGTCATCCAGTTCCACAATCAAGACGGCTTCAATCACACGGCGACAGGGATTCCAGGTTCGTCGTTTCCGGGCGGCGCGCCGATCCCGTTCAGCGCGCTGACGCCGAGCGGCACAGACGTGTCGCAGGCCGGCTGGTCGAGCGGCTGGCTGACCGCTGGAAGTTTTTCGCGGACGTTCACCACGTTGGCAGTCGGACAGTACCTCTTCGGCTGCTATTACCATTACACGAGCGGCATGCGAGGCGTGATCATTGTTCAGTAGGTTCACCGCGAGGATGCCGGCGCTCCCCACGGCGTTCGTCGCGCTCTCGGTGCTGGCTATGCTGCTGTCCGGACCTGAGCCAGCGGCAGCCACACCAATCTTCGCCGAGCGATACGGTTTCTCGTGTCAGACATGCCACACGGCGGTTCCCGAACTCAATGCGTTTGGCAACGCCTTTCGCAAGGCCGGCTTCCAAATACCCAAGCTGCCTCGCCACAAAGAATTTCCGCTCGTGTTGCGCTTCCAAGAGGAGTACATGAAGGATCTGCCGCCGGCGCAGTCGCGTCGCTTCAACGCGCTGGCGATACTGATCTCGACGGCCAACTTCGGACCGAGCGACTCGTTCTCGTACTACGCCCGCTATTTCTTCGGCAGTCAGGGCGCGCCGAGCAGTCTCTACTACGCATGGGTCCAACACGTCGCAGCCACGACCGGCGTTTTCGAACGCCTCGGTGAATACAATCTGCCACTCATCCAAAACGCGACGCAGCGGCTGGACACGTTTACGCCCCAGGAGGCGTACGTCTACACCGTCGGCCACAACAGCGCCAACTTCACGACGCCGCGTTGGGGCGGGATGTTCGGACAGCGCAATAACCGGATCGATGCTGAGGTATCGCTCGATTTCGCCGAGTATGAAGGCGCCGCATATGGAGCGCCCACGCCGCCGAGCAATCTCACGCAGCTCTTCGCGATACCGGAGGTCTTCGCGTCCGCGACGTACACGCTGCCGGACAATATCGAGTTTGGCGCCTTGCGCTTGGCCGGCACCCGCAACTTCCAGTCGGGCACTCCCGGGGCTTCATTCTCAGACCGCTACTATCGCGACGGCATCCAGGGCGGCTGGTCGAATCGGCACTTCTCGCTCGTCGGGCAGCAGCTGTGGGGCAATGACACCAATGCTGACGGCTTGGGCACATCCGCGGCATCGAGCGCCGGCTTTGTCACCTTCAAATACTATCCCACGCCGCATTCCTACCTCGGCGTGCGCTATGACGCTGCCGCCAATCCCTATGCCACGCGCGATTGGGATGTCTACGGCGTGTTCGCGCCGACCGTGCACTCTCGATTCGTCATCGAGTATCTGCGCCCGATCGATCAGCCCGGTGTGCAGTCGCAGACCAACGCGCAACTGCTGATCGCTGTCCCCTGGCCGGAGTGGGTGAAGTGAAGGCACCGCCGGCGGCCGCGCACCATTAGAGGGTCGGCCCTTCGGTTTCGCGGACACCCTAGCGCGTGACTACCCCGAGCCTCGAAGAGCTGCTCTCGTTCGCCGACAGGCTTGCCCGCGACGCAGGCGAGATCGCCCTCTCGTATTTCGGCAAGCATCCCCGCGCAGAGCGCAAGGGCGACGGCACGATCGTGACCGTCGCCGACCGCGAAGCCGAGCAGCTCATGCGCCGGCGCATTCACGAGACATATCCGGATGACGGCGTCGTCGGCGAGGAATTCGGCGTCCACCATGGCGCATCTGGCCGGCGTTGGATCCTCGATCCCATCGACGGCACGTTCTCGTACGTTCGCGGCGTGCCGCTGTTCGGCACCCTCGTCGGCGTTGAGATCGATGGAGAACCGGTGGCAGGCGTCATGCGCCTGCCCGCGCTCGGCGAGACTACTGCCGCGGCGCGCGGTTTGGGCTGCCGGCGCGACGGCGTGCCGGCGCGCACCTCTGCGGTTGCCACGCTCGGCGATGCCCTCGTCCTATGCGGCGATTTCTACGCTGCCCGCGCGCATGGCTTCGACACCGCTACAGATCGCATCCAGGCCGCCGCACGTACGCGCCGCGGCTGGGGCGATTGCTACGCCCACCTGCTCGTCGCGACTGGCCGTGCAGAGGTCGCGCTCGATCCCATCGTGAGCATCTGGGACTGCGCTGCCCTTGCACCCATCCTCGAAGAGTCCGGCGGCACCTTCACCGATTGGCGGGGGCGCCGGACGATCGATGGCGGCAACGCCATCTCAACCAACGGCCGTCTCTTCGACGATGTCATGAAGATCGTCAGGGCTTCATTGTGAGCAAGCAGCTGCAGACCGTGGGGCTCTTCGCAATCGTGGTGTGGATCTGGAGCAGCACGTGGCTCGCCATCCGGCTCGGCCTGCAGGGTGTGCCCCCCGTCTCCGGCGCCGCGATGCGCATGTTCGCGTCCGGCCTCATCCTCACGAGCATCGCCCTCCTGCTCCGCGCGCCGTGGCCGCGCCAGCGCATCTATCTCGCGCACCTGGCCGTCCAGGCGACGCTGCTCTTCTGCGTCCAGTATGCACTTATCTATTGGGCCGAACAGACGGTCCCGAGCGGCCTCGCCGCCGTGCTCTTCGCGACCATGCCGATTCTGACAGCGATCAACGCCGCGTACATCTTCAAGATCGAGCGCTTGTCGCCGATCAATGTGCTGGGTCTTTGCGCCGGCTTTGTGGGCGTCATCATGATCTACTGGTCCGAGGTGATAAGCGCCGCACACGTTCCGGCGCTCGGCGTCGCCGCTTTGCTCGTCGCCGCCGCCTGCGCGTCGTTCGCGAGCGTCTTCGCCAAGCGCTATGCGCACGGCATACCGCCGCTCGCCACGGTTGGCCCCGGCCAACTGTTGGGGGGCAGCCTTCTCGGCGTCATCGCGCTCATCGCCGAGCACGGCCGTGCCATCCATTTCACCCCGGTCTCGCTCGCAGCGCTGGCCTACCTCATCGTCTTCGGCTCGTCGATCGTCTTCTTGGCCTTCTTCGCCCTTATGAAGATCGTGCCGGTCACGCGCCTGTCTCTTTTGGCCTACGTCACGCCCGTGCTCGCTGTCATTTTGGGCATGCTCGTCGCGCACGAGCAGTTCGAACCCCTGACGCTCGTGGGCGCGGCCGTGGTGCTGCTCGGGATCTGGCTCGTGACCCTCCCCCGGCCGAGCGTCCTGGCAGCCACGCGCGTCGACGCCGCCGGCCCTCGGGGCGCCAAAGAGGCGAAAACCCCGTAGCCACAGCTCTTCTAGCTCTAAGAAAATCTTTCTCAACCCCTTGACAAGTGCCGTCGATTGTACTATTGTACTATTGTGCTAGTACAATAACGCACTAGTACAGATGAAGAAGAAGGAGCAATCACCATGAACACAAGCGTACGCGTACTCCCGAGCTCGGAGCGGATCGACAACGATCATTCGTTCATCCAAACACCCGGCGGAACCACAACGCTGTTCACGGGCTGGGGTCCGAGGCTCTAAGACACATGCCTGCCATATTCACGGTCGACCCACACACCGGGGTGCCCATATACCTTCAGCTCATAGAGCAAGTGAAGCGATCGGTGGCCCTCGGTGTGCTGGCGCCCGGAGAGCGGCTCCCCACGGTGAAGCAGCTCGCGATCGACCTGACGATCAATCCCAATACGGTCGCGCGCGCCTACCGCGAACTCGAGCGCGACGGCGTCATCGAGACCAACGTCGGCCGGGGATCCTTCGTGAGCCACAACGGAGCGAGCGCGCGGGCCGCAGGAGCCCTAAGCCTAGTCGCCTCGTCTGCCGTCGATGCGGCCGTCCGCGAAGCGAAGTCCATGGGCCTCAAACGCACCCAGGTGCGAGAACTATTCGCCCAGGCTCTTGAGCGCTGGTATGCGCCCGACGAGCCGAAGGAGCATAAGAATTCATGACCGTCGAGTTAGAAGCGCCTGCTATCGACATCAGGTCGCTGGCCAAGTCCTATGGGGACACGCTGGCCGTCAACAACCTTTCTGTCGAGATCCCCAAGGGATCGATCTTCGGCTTGCTCGGCACAAATGGCGCCGGCAAGACCACGACCTTCAAGTGCGCGCTCGGTCTGGCCAGAGCGACCTCAGGCCAGGTGATGTTCGGCGGTTATCCGCTGGCGCCGCCCATGTTCGAATCGATCTCCTATATGCCCGAACGGCCCGCGCTCTACGAATGGATGACTGGCGCCCAACACATCGAATGTGCTCGCCGCACGTTCGCCAATTTCGATCTGCCCCGTGCGCTCGAACTCGCAAACCTCTTCTCCCTCGACCTGCGCAAGCGGGTCAGGACGCTCTCCAAAGGCCAGCAGAGCGCCATGGCGCTCACCTTGGCGTTCGCCACCCATCCCAACATCCTCGTGCTTGACGAGCCCTCCTCAGGACTCGATCCGCTGCATCAGCGGCACGTGCTCGACCTCATGATCGACGCGGCCGCGGGTGGGGCCACCGTCCTCTTCTCATCGCACCAGATCGGCCAGGTCGAGCGTGCTGCCGATCGTGTGGCCATCCTCCACCGCGGCGAGCTCGTGCTGCAAGGCGTGGTCGAAGACATCAAAGCGCAGGAGAAGATCGTCGAAGCGACCTTCGATGGGGACGCACCCCGCTTTTCCGAACTCGATGCAAATCCCAACGTCCGCCGCGTGATGCGTCAAGGCCGGCTCATACGGGCGTACATCCGGGGTGCAGGCGACGGGGTCGTCGCCGTGATCCAGGCCGCATCGCCCACGAGCGTGCGCGTGCTCGATCAGAATCTCGAAGACATCTTCCTCGTCGCGGTTGGAGGCAACTAGCATGTACTATAAAGAGTTCTTGCGCGTCCGTGGCATCGCCTTATGGTTCGCGATCGCGGTCGCCGCAGTTGCGCTGCTCGTCTTCGTGTCGAGCGGGCATGGCCACGTCCACGTCGATCTCGTCCAGCCGGCGCTGGCCGCTTCCGATCGCGTCGCACCGACGACTCCAGGCGCCCCTTCTGGCGCTACCAATGTCTCTCGACCCCACGCCGGCGTCGAGATCAATGACACAGGCCGTGCCCCCTTTTCGCTGCTGCTCGCACTCGCGAGCTTTGTGGCGGCGATTTTCGGCACCATGGTGGGCACGTTCTTGGCGGCGGAGAATTGCGGCCACCTCGAGGTCGCCTGGACTCGGCCCGTGTCGCGGCTCTCGTATGCGGCGCGTCTGATGCTCGTCGACGTGGCCGCTATCCTCGGCGTCTTGGCCTTCACGGTGCTTGTCGGCCTGGCGCTCGTGTATGGCAGGGGCTGGCAGAGCTACATGTACATGGACCCACAGTTTTGGCCGGTGGCCGCAACCGAAATCGCCTTTCCGCTGGCCTGGTTCGGTCTGGTCGCGGGATTGACCGCATCGGTGCGCACAAAGGCGGGTGCCATCGCTGGGTCTGCGTGGGTGGCGAGCATGTTTCTCCTTATCCTCCTGTCGTTTGACCTGCCGCCTATCATCCACGGGCTTCTCGCCGCCATCAACTACGTCAATCCGTTGTTCTACGGCAGCTACTCCTCGTCCGGTTCCGAGCCAGCGCGCCACTTGTTGAACATGACGCCGGCCTTCGCCATCGGAGGATTGGTCGGTATCGCGACGCTTGGGATCGCGGCCGCGCTTGCGCAATGGCGCAGACTGGAGGCATAACGATCATGCAGCTCTTCGGATTTGATCTCAACCTCGGCGGCCTCCATCTGCGCTTCTCGATCTCAGCAGACGAGCAACCCGCCGACAGCAAAATACGCCTTGCCGATATGCCGCGGCTCGAGTTCACCCGCGACTAGACGCGCGACATCGAGGTCTTGGAAAAGGCGAAGAGGGCCCTGGGAAGGGCCCTCTTCTTCGTGGAGGCCGTGGGTTATCTGACCACGTGCCAATCGTAGATGAGCGCTTGCTGGCCGTTGGCGAAGGTGATGATGCCGTTGCCATTCTGGTCGACAGAGAAGGTGGCCACGTTCGCGCCGGATGGGTTCGTGATCGTGCCGTTGATCGCGACGCCGGGTGGCGTACCGGTGCTCGTGACGGCGATCGCGTCGCCGTTCCACAGGGTTCCGGTGAACGACACCGCGACGATATCGCAGAGGTTGTTGAACTCGACCGAGCCGCTCACGTTGTTCGTGCCCAGCTCCGTGCCGCCTGAGACGGTGAACGGCGGCGTTGAGGAGAGCGTCAGCGCGCCGAGCGGGCCTTTGAAGAACGTTCCCGCATGCGAGCCGGCGAAGGTGATGTCGCCCGATCCGTCGGTCGTCATGGTGCCGTTGGAGAGGACGCCCATGTGGCCGAAGGACTCGTTGATGTGCGGATTGCCATTGTTCACCACACGGCCCGAGTTGGCAGCGATGGTCGAGACGTTGCTGCTCTGCGGTGCGACGGTGAACTGGTGGCCGAAGTCGACCGCCGCGCTTGACGACGTGCCGATGTAGACGTTGCCTGTGATGACGGCTGCGAAATCACCCGGGGCTCCTGTGATCGAGAAGTTCGCCTTGCGGGTGGTGAGCAGCAGGCCGGCGAGGTTATAGGTCGTTGCCGTGCGCACGATGGTCTCGCTGGATGCGCTGTTCATCGTGGCGACCGCCAGCACGTCCTTGGACAGATTCGCGCAGGCCTTATCGTAGAAGTACTTGGTCTCGTAGGTGGTCTGGTTTGAGCCGGGGCCGGGGGTCACGGTGTACTCGATGCCGTTGTTGCACGAGCCGTTGGCCGCGGCTGCAAACGTGAGCGGAGCGCGAGCGTTCGAAAGCGGCACGCCCATGTCGCCGTTGAAGAGGCCGACCTGCAGGCTGCCCAGTTCGACGGGCCCGAAGGCGGCTTCCGTGCCTGCCTGGGCGATTTCTTGCTGGGTCGCTTGACTGTTCTGGTTTTGCGTTCCAAGCCCGACACCGCCCCCGCCGCTGCAACCGGCGATGGCGATACACGCCAGGATCGCGAAGATGACGCGAGTTCGCATATGAGTGTTAACCCTTTCTCATGGACTTCTCATTCGCCGATGGTGGTCAGCGCCGCGCATGCAATCGCGCAGTGGGTCCTTACGGGCAAGCATAGGCGAACGGGTGCGCGCCCGCATGAGGCCTGTCTGAGGTCTGCGTGAGACGTCGCTGAGAGTCTAGCGCGTGAGGATCTTTTCCATGATCGTGACGTCGGCAAAGCGACCGTCAAGCATGCCTTGCTCGTGGAAGACGCCGACCTCGCGGAATCCGCGCTTGGTGTAGAGCTGTAAACCTGCGCTGTTATGCGAGAGCGCGAAGAGCACCATCTTATGGAAGCCGTTGCGCCCTGCGCGCTCTTCCAGATCGGCGAGCAACCGCTGCCCCACGCCTTTGCCGCGCGCATCGCGCTCGACATAGACCGAGAGATCGGCGACGCCGGCATAGGCGCAGCGGTGTGAGTAGGGGCGCAACGCCGCCCAGCCGACCGTGTGAGGACCGGATTGCGCGACGATCGCCGCATAGCGCTCTTCGCCATCATGGAAGAGCCAGTCGCCGACCTGCTCTTGCGTCTTAGGGTCGAGCTCGAACGTGGCGATGCGGTCTTCGATGCCTTGGTTGTAGATGCGGGTGATGGCGCCAAGGTCGGCCGGAGTTGCGGTCCTCGTGGTCACGGTCTTGGTCGAGCGCTGCATGGACCTTCATTTCTTCGCGGGCAGCCCGCGGCCATGCCGCCTCTCTTGACATGCAGTGCTCGACTTGCTAATATCGAAATATGTCAATACAAAGATGCTGCCCTCCGGCCAGGGTTGATAGAAACCAGCGTTCGTTGGAGGCCACCCTGTTCAAAGCCTTGGGCGACGCGTACCGGTTACGCATCCTCGCCACGCTCTGTCGCTCACGGCATGAGGTCTGCGTCTGTGACTTCACCGATGCGTTCCCGCTCAACCAGCCGACCGTTTCCCATCACCTCAAGGTCTTGCGAGATGCAGGACTCGTGACGTACGTGCGTCGCGGCACGTGGGTCTATTACCGTTTGGCGGCCGGCACCCAGGACCGGATCGCCGCCGCGCTCGAGAGCATCTTCCCAGAGCGAAAAAGGATCGCCGCATGAGAACGCATCTGCACCTCGCCACCCGCGATCTCGACGACAGCATCGCGTTTTACCGCACGCTATTGAATGTGGAACCGACGAAACGCCACGACGACTATGCGCTCTTCGTGACGGATCGCCCTGGACTTGAGCTCGCCCTGTCGCTCGACGCTCGTGCACGGGCTTCGGCAGATGCCCATTTCGGCATCGCCGTGGACGCAGCTGAGCTCGTGGATGCCGCTATCGGGCGTTTGCGGGGCGCGGGTCTCTCCGTGGACGTCGAGACCGACCAGACGTGCTGTTACGCCACCCAGAACAAGGTGTGGGCGACTGACCCCGATGGTCGTAGGTGGGAGACCTATTTCGTCATCGCCGAAACCGAAGAACGTGATGGCGAGAACGTGGACTGCTGCGTGAGTCACGGCGAAGCATCTACGTGTTGCACGTCAAGTCGTTGAAAGAGGCTAAAGCTATGGCGTCGGATCGCAAACAGAGCCTTATCGACCTGGCTCTGACCGGAGCCTCCAATCTCAGCGCGGAATTCAAAGGAGTGTTTTCCGAAGAGACGATCCGACGTTTTCTCCACGAGAGCATCGCCTCGCTCCAAGAGTCTCAGGTGACCGACTACTTGCCGATATTCGCTTACAGGTTCGCAAGGGAGCGTCTGACGGCCGCGGCTCAAGCCGCCGGCAGCATCCCGAAAACCATGCCCGAAGTGCTCTTCGTCTGCGTGCACAACGCAGGCCGCAGCCAGATGGCCGCAGCCTTGCTCGATGCACGAGGCCAAGGCAAAGTCCACGTGCGTTCGGCTGGCAGTGCGCCGTCGAGCACGATCAATAAGGCCGTCATCGACGCGATGTCTGAAATCGGTCTCGATCTCAGTAAAGAGTTCCCCAAGCCCATGACCGACGACGTGGTCCGCGCGGCCGACGTCGTCATCACGATGGGCTGCGGGGATGCGTGCCCCATCTATCCGGGCAAGCGATACGAGGATTGGGAGGTCGAGGACCCCGCAGGTAAGGATCTAGCAATCGTTCGCCGGATCCGCGATGACATCGCACGGCGTGTCGACCGGCTGATCGTGGACCTGACGACCGCCAAGCAACCGTCATAGATGCATCTCCGTCACGCTCTGGTCGCCGAATTCATCGGCACGTTCTTTCTCGTGTTTGCGGGCACCGGGGCGATCGTGGTTGACGACATGACCCACGCGGTCACGCACGTGGGGGTGTCTCTCGTGTTCGGTCTCGTGGTTGCGGCGCTCGTATACGCGCTCGCTCACATTTCCGGAGCGCATTTCAATCCGGCAGTCACGGTAGGCTTCTGGACAGCGGGTGAATTTCCGGGCATCCGAGTCCCTGCGTACGTCGCAGTCCAGGTTCTGGGCGCTATTTCCGCAAGTGCGACGCTTCGGGTGATGTTCGGCACTCCTGCTTCACTCGGTGCAACCGTGCCGCATGGGTCCGTTGGCGCAGCGTTTTGGCTCGAGCTCTTGATGACGTTTCTCTTGGTCTTCGTGATCTTGGGGTCAGCCGTGCACGGCCGTGCGATAAAGAGCTTTGCCGGTATCGCTATCGGGAGCACGATCGCGCTCGACGCGCTATTCGGCGGTCCCATTTCCGGAGCGTCGATGAACCCAGCACGGTCGGTCGGTCCAGCGCTCGTCTCAGGTACCTGGCAGGATCAATGGCTGTACGTGATCGCGCCCATCGCGGGCGCGATCCTCGCCGTCATAGGATATCGGCTTGTGTCTGACCCGAACGACGAAAACGCAATCCCGGCGGGCTAGCCGTGGACGCACGCCTTGCCCTGCACCGCCTCGATCCCTTCGCGGATGATGATCGGAACCATGACGAGTGCCGCGGCGGGATCCGCCCACCACCAGCCAGCGGCGGCGTTGAGCGCTAAGCCGACGAGCGCCACCGCTGAGAGATAGGCGCAGAACTCGCTCTGCTTGGAATCTGCGAGCAGCGCATCGCTGCCGAGGTCCGCTGCAGCGGCGCGCTTGGCGCCGCGCAGCCACACCATGGCTCCGAAGGACACGACGAGCACCGCCATGCCGAAGATCGTGCGCGCCGGTTGCGCGTGACGCACGAGGCTGAGGATCGACTCGATCCCGATGTAGGCAGCGAGAGCGAGCAGCAATGCGCCGACGACCCGCAGGCTGAGCCGCTCTCTGCGTTCGCGCCGCTCGTCGCCGGCGTGCGAGAACCCCCACAGCACGGCCGCCGCGGAACCGACTTCGATGAGGCTGTCGAGGCCGAAGCCGAACAGCGCGATGCTGCCCGCGACAAGCCCCGCCGGAATCGCAAGCGCCGCTTCAAGCGTGGCGATGACGATCGACAGCACGCTCAAGCGTTTTGCCGCGGCGAGGGCCGCCGCGCTGCCGCCAGAGCGGATGGTCAGACGAGCACCTTGGAGAGCTCGCTGAAGGAGCGGTCGTAACGGTATGTGATGCCCATATGGGAGTCCTCGAACTCCTCGTAGATGTACGGCACCTTGAGCTCGTCCAACCGGCTCGTGAAGATGCGCGCCCCGATGTGTAAGTTCCACTCGTCGCGTGTGCCCGCATCGAGATAGATCTTCTTGAGCGATCGGAGCGCGTCTGCATGTTCGAGCGCCATGTGGACGGGATCGTTGGCCTGCCAGCACTTCCACACATCGCCTCTGATCTCGCCGCTCGGCAGCTTGACCGGAATGTCGATGCCCATCGGCGCCGATGGGTTGGGCGAGTAGCATGCCGCCATGGCGAGGATGTTGAGGACTTCCATCGCTTCGTGCGTCTTTTTGGGCAGCGCCTGGAACTCGCGCACGAACGCTTCAACGCCACCCGCCTTCTCGATGCCCATGGTGAACTTCGGGAAATCGGGGAGATAGCAGTACGCGAAATACGCGTCGCCGGCGTGCGAACCGAGCGCGCAGAAGACGTCGGGATGGCGCATGGCAAGACGCAGCGCGCCATAGCCGCCGCTCGACTTGCCAGTGACCGCACGGTGATCGCGCCCCGTCATGGTGCGCAGCTCGGCGTCGACGAACGGCACGAGCTCGTCCACGATGTAGCTCTCGTATGCGCCGGTCGCGCTCGAGTCAGCGTACTGGCTGCCGCCAAGCCGGGTGAAGCAGTCGGGGAGCACGCAGATCGCAGGCTTCATCGAGCCCGTGCCGATGAGGCGGTCGAGCCGCCGGTCGATCGATTCAGCCCACGGGTCGGCGTTGAACATCATGCGCCCGTTGCCCGTGAAGCCCGACAACCAGTAGATCACAGGATAGCGGGCGCTCGACGCGTCGTAACCGGGCGGCAGATAGCAGTACACATCGCGGTCGGCTGGGTCGCCAAGCGCATTGCCGCGCAAGACGGTTGAGGAATGGCGCAGGACGAGGGTCTTTCCACGTTCATCGGTCTTCATACAGTCGTGATACGACGAACGGACCTAAAGGTCCGTTGCTGCACAGGTTCAGGGGCCGTAGGAGACGCGGTACACGTAGCCCAGCTTATCGTCGCTGATGTACAGCGCACCATCCGGTCCGACGGCGAGCCCGACCGGTCTGCCGCGGTAGCTGCCGTCTTTATCCATCCATCCGGTGACGAAGTCGTGATAGCCAGTCGGCTTGCCGCCCACAAAGGTCACCTCGACGACCTTGTCGCCGGTCGGTACGCTTCTGTTCCACGATCCATGAAAGGCGATAAAGGCATTGCCGTGGTGGCTCGCCGGAAACGCGTGCGCGTTGTAAAAGACAAGCCCGAGCGGCGCCGAGTGCGCCGCGATGTTCATGGTCGCGGGCTCGGTCTTGGAACAATCGGCGTCGCGATACTCAGGGCTGGGCAGGCGATCCGGCGCGGTCGGATTCGGGTAGCACTGCGGCCAGCCATAATCGCCGTCCGGCCGGATGAGGTCGAACTCATCGGGCGGGAGATTGTCGGTGATCGCCTGCGTCGGCCCGATGCTGTCACGTTGGTTGACGACCGTCCACAGCCGGCCTTGGCTATCGAAGGCCAGCCCCGATGCGTTGCGCAGGCCGTGCGCGTAGATCGTGCCTTCTGTGTCGCTGACACCGTAGCGCAGGATCGTCGCATAACGCGGATTGCGTTCCGTGCAGACGTTGCAGTCCGAGCCTGACGAGACGAAGATCGTGCCATCGGCCGCGATGGCCAGCGCGCGCCGGTTATGGTCGATGCTCTTGGGAATATTGTCGAAGAGCGTCACCGGACGCTGGGCGGGGTAGTCATAGCGCAGCACGCCGAACCAGGTCGCGACGTAGAGCTTGCCGCCGAAGAACGCCGCGCCATGCGGCAGGCTGATGGCAACGTCGAAGACGTCGGGTTGGTCATCGGGCGACATTCCCGGGTGGATGACGACGAGGTTGCCTGATTGCGTCTCGGCAACGATCAGATCGCCGTTCGGGGCGAAGGCCATGAAGCGAGCGCCGGGCACGTGCTTGGAGACGTAGCTGACGTGAAAGCCGGGCGGCGCGGTGAGGAAGGGGACCACCGTGTCGCTTGCGCCCGGAACGCCTGAGCCCGCGCCGATCGCCACGGCGGCTGCGACGATCGTCAGAAATCGGATGAGCCTGGGTGTCGAGAACACGACTGGCGCGTTAGGCGCCGGCGCCGGTGGCGCCTGTCAGCAAAAAACGGGCGGCGAGGGTCGCCACCCGTGCAATCCCACGAGCACCGCGGTGCCGCCCGCGCTATTGCGTCTTGCCGTTGAGCAGCGTCTTGAGAAATTCTTCTCCGGCGTTGGCCACTGCGGGGCTGACCTGCTGGGTCGCTGCTGGCGCCGGGCTGACTGTGCCCACGGTCGAGACCGGGTTGATGACCCGCTGGCCGACATTGGCTTGGCCGGTGGTGCCCGGTTTGGGCTTATATTTCTTGAGCATCGTCGTGCCGGCTCGCTGCGAGGCATCCAGCAACTGGTCTTGCGCTTCGGCGCCACGCGCGGCCGCGAGGCCCATCACGAGACCGACGATCACGCCGGTTATTTGGATGACCGCGAAGACGCCGTCGTGCACGTTCGGATTGCGCGACTGGGCGTAGACGAAGAGGCCGACGATGCCGCCAAGCACGGTGCCGCCGAACACCCCTGCGGCGATCATGACGCCGCTGCGGAATGTCCTGACCCGGGTGTCGAATTCGGTGCTCTGCCCCCTGCCTTGGCCTGGGGCTTGCGTCTGCAACATCGCGCTGCTCCTGGAAAACAGATGTCTTCTATCCCATTAATCGGCGCCGGACGCCCGTCCACCCCCGGGCCCGCGAGCGGTGTGACGCCACTCACGCCATTGTGCGCCGCCCCACAGGAAGAGCGCCTGGAGCGAGCCTAAGTGCTCGGGATGATACGTCCCGACCGTATGACGGACACCGTCATGGATCTCGTCCGCCTCGACAGCCATTCCAAACAGGAAAAGCCAGTCGCCGACTACCTCTTGCGCGCTTTGAGCGAGCTGGGCGCATCGGTGCGCGTGGATGACGCGGGCAGCGCAGTTGCCGGCACTACCGGCAACGTGGTCGCGCGGATCGCGGCGACCGCGCCACGCGCTGCACCCCTCTTGCTCTCATCGCATATGGACGTCGTGCCGCCAGGCACGTCGGTCAAACCCGTGCGCGAGCCGGATCGCATCCGCTCCGATGGGACGACGATCCTCGGCGGCGACGACAAGAGCGGCCTTGCCATCATCCTGGAGGTCCTGCGTACGCTCAAAGAACGCGAGCTGCCCCACGGCACGATCGAGGTCGCCTTCACGATTTGTGAAGAGATCGGCCTGCTTGGCGCCAAGCATCTCGACTATCAGGCGCTCGAGTCCAAGGAAGCGATCGTCTTGGACTCTGCGCATGCGACACAACTCGTCACCGCGGCGCCCTCGGCCGATCGCTTCACCTTCACCGTCCACGGACTCGAAGCTCACGCCGGCATGTGTCCGGAGAACGGCATCTCGGCGGTGCGCGTGGCGGCCGAGGCCATCGCCGCCATGCCGATCGGCCGTATCGATGCCGAGACGACGAGCAACGTCGTCATCGTCGACGGCCCCAAGGCCACGAACGTCGTGCCCAATCTCTGCGTGGTGCGGGGCGAGGCTCGCTCGCTACGCGACGAGCGGCTGGACGAGGTGATGCGCTCGATCCGTTCCGCGTTCGCCGACGCGGCCGCCCGGACCACGATCACCCTGGGCGCTGACGTGCGCCGCGCGTGGATCGAAGAGCACTGCGATCGCGAGTATCACAGCATGCGCGTCCCCGCTGATGCCCCGGTGGTGCAGCTCGTGATGCGCGCGGCTCAGCGCGTGGGCACGAAGGTCGAGACCGTCACGATCGGCGGCGGTTCCGACGCCAACGTCTACAACAAGCATGACATCACGAGCGTGAACCTGGGCACTGGCATGCGCGACATCCACACGGTGAACGAGTGGATCGATCTCCCCGACTTCTACCGCTCGGCTGAGATCGTGCTCGAGTGCGTCAAGGAACGAGCTGCGGCCTAGGCCAAGGCTAGCTCATGCGACCTCGATGGTCATCTCCCTATCGCGGCGGCGCGAGTGAGACGCCGGCGGTCTATGGCCTGTTGTCGATCATGGGCATCGTGTTCATCATCGACTGGCTCATGCATAACGCCCTCACCGTGCTCCTGGCCTGGCCGGTCTCGATCGCCTGGTTGCCCACCGGTATGCTCTGGCAGCCCCTCACCTTTCCACTCGTCCATGGCGCGAATTTCCTATACCTCATCACCGACGGCATGGTGTTGTACTTCTTCGGCGGTTCGTTGGAGCGCGCGTGGGGCTCGGGGAAGTTCCTCTTCTTCTTCTTCGCGAGCGGCATCGTGCCGGGCATCGCGGTCATGGTGCTCTCGCTCATGTTGCACGGCGAGGCACCATACTTCATGGGCATGATCGGCAGCTTTGTCGCCATGGTGGTCGCCTTTGCAGCCATGAACCCATATGCGACCGTGCTGCTCATCATCTTCCCGCTCCAAGCACGCTGGCTTGGGGTGCTCGCGGTCGCCTTTGAGCTGTTCGGGCGCACGGGCTTCTATGGCGGCCCTGTGCCGGCGCTGGTCGCCGTCGCGGCGACCGTGCTCTTCGCCTACGTCTTCACGACGAGCCGCATGTCGCTCGGCTCGCTGTTCAGAGGCGGCGGTCCGAACTGGCGCGAGCGGATGGACCGCTGGCAGCAAAAACGGCGCTGGCGCGAATGGCAAAAGCGCGTGTCGCGCATCGAGCGCCCCGAGGACCTGTTCAAGGATAAGAAATGAGGGCCGGCGCCACGGTCAGCGGCCGGTGCGCACGATCTCCTGGAGCTTCGCACGGTCGAGCTTGACCACGCGGCCACGGCGCAGTTCGAGCGCGCCCATATCCTCGAGATGCGAGAGCGCCCGGCTGCCCATGTCGCGTACCGTGCCGACCCGAGCGGCGAGGTCCGACTGGGTGATGCGTTCGACCCCGGCTTCTCCGGCAGCCATGCCCTCCTTGGGCGACGCATAATCCAGCAGCACGCGCGCGATGCGGGTGAGCACGCGGCCGAACGCGAGGTTGCCCGCCGCGCCGCTGAGGCGCCGCTGGCGCTGCGAGAAGAAACGCCCCATGCCGAGCGCGATCTCGGGGCTGCGTTGCACGAGACCGCGCACGAACTGCGCGGGCAGCTCGACGATCTCCACCTCGCCACGCGCGATGACGGTCGCCTCCGCCGTCCCTTCGTCGAACACCGATGCTTCGTTGAACATGCTGTAGGGTGACACGTCGTAGAGCACGATCTCGCGTCCCTCGTCGGCGGCGCGCGTCACCTCCACCACACCGCGCCGAACGATGCCCAACGTCGGCCAGTTGGTGCCCTCGGCGACGATGACCATGCGGTCGTGGTAGTTGCGCTCTTTTGCGGCGCGATCGATCTCGCGCAAGAGGTCGATCGGCGCGCTGCGGAACATGCGCAGCTGTCGCAGAAACGCGATGCGCGGCGTATCGCCTTGCATGGATGGATCGGGCAGCCGCGTGAGGCGGATGATCCAACGATTATCGCCTGCGTTGCGCACGTCGAAGAGCGCGACGCCTTCGCGTTCCGCTTCCAGGTGCGTGCGCAGGGCTTTTGGTTCGTAGTCGTTGACGAATTCTGCTGATTGCCCGGGCGTCAGCCGGTCAAAGGACGCCAACACCCGGTCGTGTCGTTCCCACGACGGGAGCTCGCGCAGGTCGACGCGCTCGACCGGTTGAGTTGCCGTAGCATCGGACATCGCGCGGGCGTATTCGCGCCCTACCAGTCAAAGGCCTGGATGGCAGCCCACGCATCGGGCCGCGTTCCGGCCCAGTCGAAAAACGTCTCGCCGATGCCCCCGGCCGACTTTGCGCCGCCGAGCGACCACGAGATCTCGCGCCCGGATGGGGCTCCCGTGCCTTCGAGGTCGACGCTCTGTCCGGCCACGTCCACCGGGATGTCACGCCCGGCCAGCGCGCGCGTGCGAGCCACAGCGGCGGCCGACGCGCCAGCCACCTCGCCGCGGGCGTACTCGTGATGTGACGTCTCCTCGAAATAGTGCCAGTATTCCATGGGCTGGAGGACGTCGGCGTACGCCGCGATCTTGGCGTAGGGATAATCCGCGTTCGTATGGTTGCCCATCTCCGGTGACGCCACCGTCGCGACGATCAGATAGCGAGGTCCGGTCGCGGCTCGCACCAATTTGATGTATTGCACCATGCCGGCGCTAGCCTTATGGCCGTCTCCCATATAGCGATCGCCCGATTCGAGGTCGAGCGCCACGCCGACGAAACCGTTACCCGCGGCCGTCGTGTATCCCGCTGCCCCGACGGTCTGCGCGAGGTCTTGCGTGGTGACACGGCGCGGCACGGTCCAGGCGACGAGGCTGATGTTCGCCCGCGCCGCAGCGTCGATGAGACGATCGAGCCAGACGCGTGCTTCATCGGTCTGCGCCATGGCGCACGTTCCGCGCGCCATGCGCAACTCGATGACGTGGATGCCGGCCTTTTGCGCTTCGCCGATCACCGCTTCAGGATTGTAGCGCCGGAAACTGCGCGGGTCGCCGGCCAGCGACGAGAAGTACAAGAACATGCCTTTGCCGGCGAGCACGGACGCCTGTGCGACCGGGAGATCATCCGGAGTGCTCACCGGTAGCGTGTTCGCCTCTATGGCACCATCACGCGTCTCTGCCACGACGTCGTAACGGTATTGCGACTGTGCGACGACGTGGACATCGTGCCAGGAGTGCTTGACCGAAGGAAGGTCCGCGACGAGCTCGCTATCATCCGCGTTCCCCGCGGACCTGTAGATCTTGTAGTCGGCGACCGCGGCAGACTCCACAAGGGGCGTCCACCCGATATCGACCAGGTGCGGACCGACGGCGCGTGCAGTCGCTGCGAACGCTGCGGGATCGTCCGCGGGAGCCGGCAGGTCCACCGTCTGCGTGCCATCGTTCGACGACATCGTGACTGCCACTGCGCGCGACCACCCGATCGTCACGATCGCTGCCTCGCTGGCCACGGCTGACCGCTCGAGCACGATGATCTGGCCGGTCGACGCGGCGAAGCCGGTGTCGCGCATGGTCGAGGGCGCATGAACCACGGCTGTCCAGGTGCCGTCCGCGCTGAGCGACCATGGCGATGCCGGACCGTGACGTGGCGGCGGCGTCGCGTTGCGTGGCGCCAGCGCCAGCTGCGCAAGCGGCGCGGGGGCAGAGCGTGGTTCTACAACCGGTCGTGCGGCTTCGCGAGGCGAGGGCGCGGTCTGGGCAGGTCGGTCGGCCACGTGGGTCGGCGCAGCATGCGTGCTCTGCGGGCGGGGCTGGAACGCGAGGTGCGCGCGCGACGTTGGGTGCGGACGCTGGTCGGAGCGTACGCTGACGTACGCGTGCGAGAACGCCTGCTGGCGCGGCTGGCCCACACGCGCCACCGCACGGAGGTGCCCGCTCGGCGGGTGCGCGTGGACGCGGGCGAGCACATGCATCGGCGCGGGCGGCGCGAAGTTCGCCGCGATGGCCACGATGAGCGGCAGTGCGAAGGTGACGGCCAGCGTCGCGAGGATGGCGCGCTGCGGGTTCGGCTGCGGGGTCGCGCTTGGGATCTCGACGTATTCGTGGCGCCGGCGCTCGATGAGCGGCGTGCGTGGGAGTCCGGTGGCCGGGGTCAGGCGCCGCCGGGCAGCGTGGAGGAGCGCGTCGTGCGCGCGCTGCCGGCGCTCGAGCGCCTCGTAGAGCTCCGATCGCTTGGCTCGCCGCTGTCGAAGCGTGGCGAATCGCGTCGCGGTATCGCGCCGATCGCCAGTCCGCCGTGCTCGCTTCGCCATCGAGAAGTGGCCACCACATGGGCGAGAGAGAAAAGCGCGACGACGCATGTGGCGTAGCCGCCCCTGTTCTTTGAACATCGGCGGTTTTGCGCGCTGCGCTGTCGTGCAGGCGGCGTGACTTAAAGGTAGCCGGGACGTTTCCTAGCAAATCGAACATGTGAGTGAGCGGGCTCATAACTCCCCGGTACACGCCGCTGAGGTATGAAAGCCGCGAGATATCGCAGTGGAGGCGAATGGAAAGCCCGATACTGCCGTTATTCTAAGGAAAATGTTTTACAGTGGCTTGGTGCGTGCATTGAAGGGCCTGCTCGCCTCCCTCCTGGCCGGGTGTCTCATCGTGGCCATCGGGGTGGCTGGGCTGGCACAGCCATCGTCGCCGGCGCTTGACGTCCGGTCCACCGCGAAATCCAACGTCGACCAGGTCATCGACTTCGTTCTGGCGCGTAATCCCGGTTTGCGCTCCTACCAGGCGCATGCATCGCTTGACGTCAGACAAGTGAACTTCCCTTACCTCCACCCGATCCTCGACGGTAAAGTGTACTACAATAGCCCGGGGTTCACGGTCTACTATTTCCCGCATACGCCGTCGTATCTGCAAGGCATCACGAGAGTGGAGGGTGCGATCGGCATGGCGAGCCGCTGGCGCCACTGCTATACCATCACCCTCGAAGTGCAGCCCGACCAATACGTGCTGCACATGGTGCCCAAGATCCGCGGCGAGGTCGCGCAGATGGATGTCGGCGTCGACCGCAAGTCGGGCGACCCGCAATTCTTCAACTGGTCGTATCACAACGCAGGCGACAGCGTCCAGCTCTGGCAGACCTATTCCCTCATCGGCGGCTATGACGTGGTCACGTCGCAGTCTGCGGTCATCGACAAGCATCACATCCGCGCCAAGGCGACTGGGACTTTCGACGCCTTTCAATACAACGTTCCGGTACCCACACCCACGCCCACGCCGACGAATCCGCTGCACCAATGCGATAACTGACACGGCGCGCCGTGCGGCTACGTCTCATGCTCGCTCGCTTCCCACAGGCGTGCGGCTGGGCCGGCGAGAAGCGCTGGAGCATGATGCGTTCTCATGAAGGCTTTGTCATTTGGTTCACCGGCCTTTCCGGTGCAGGCAAGACGACCATCTCCCATATCTTGGAGCGCCGGCTGCGTGGCGCGGGGCGCAAGGTGGAATCCCTGGATGGGGATGTGGTGCGGACCAATCTGTCTAAGGGTCTCGGCTTTTCGCGCGAGGACCGCGACACGAATATCCGGCGTATCGGCTTCGTCGCGCACTTGCTTGCACGCAACGGGGTGGCGGTCATCTGCTCCGCCATCTCACCATATCGTTCGACCCGCGATGAAGTGCGCGCTCTCATCGGCGCAGACCACTTCGTCGAGGTCTTTGCGGATTGCCCACTGGACGTGTGTGCGACGCGCGACGGCAAAGTCGAGATGTACGAACGGGCTCGGCGCGGGGAGCTCAAGGAGTTCACCGGCGTCTCCGACCCATACGAACCGCCGCCCGCGCCTGCGGTCCACCTGCGCACCGATAGCGAAACGCCGGAGCAGAGTGCGCAGCACGTCCTCGACTGTCTGGCCGCCAAATCGTTCATCCAACCTGACAGCTCCGTGCGCTCGAGCGCCTCGTAACGCATGACGTCTGCACGGCTCAACGCACCGCACGGCGACAAACTCGTCGACCGTTGTGTGCCGAACGACAAGCTCGACGCGGCGCGCGCGGCGGCTGCGAAACTTCCACGCGTGCATTTGAGCGACCGCGCGCTATGCGACGTCGTGTGCCTGGGGACAGGCGTCTACTCACCGCTCGACGGCTTCATGGGCAGCGCTGATTACCGTAGCGTCATCGGGTCGATGCGCCTGGCGAATGGTCTGCTCTGGCCGGTCCCCATCACGCTTCCCGTACCGCCCGAGGTGCATGCCGGATCGCGCATCGCTCTCGTCGGGGCGGATGACGAGATCGTGGCGACGATGGACGTCGTCGAGATCTACGAGGGAGAGCTTGATGCGGAGGCGCAGGCGATCTACCGTACGGCCGATCGCGCCCACCCCGGCGTCGCGGCGCTGCACGATGGGCCGCAGACGCTTGCCGCCGGCCCGATCGAGCTGCTGCGCGTCCCCGATTTCGGATTTCCCGATGAATACCGCACGCCGCACGAGACCCGGGCGCTGTTCGAACGCTTGGGATGGCGCACGGTCGTGGGCTTTCAGACGCGCAATCCGGTGCACCGCGCGCACGAGTACCTGCAGAAAGTCGCGATGGAGGTCGTCGACGGGTTGCTCCTGCACCCGCTGGTCGGTCTCACCAAAGGCGATGATATCCCGGCGCCGATCCGCATGGCGTGCTACCGCACGCTGCTCGAGAAGTACTATCCGCGCGACCGGGCGGTGCTGTCCATCTTCCCGGCGGCCATGCGCTATGCCGGCCCGCGCGAGGCGGTGCTGCACGCCATCGCGCGCAAGAACTACGGGTGCAGCCATTTCATCGTGGGTCGCGATCACGCCGGCGTCGGTTCGTACTATGGATCGTTTGACGCGCAGGCGATCTTCGACGACATCGAAGACGAGCTGCGCATCACGATCCTGCGCTTCGACAATGCGTCGTGGTGCGCGGTGTGCGAGTCGATGGTGACGGACAAGACCTGCCCGCATCCGCCATCCGATCGGGTCAGCCTGTCGGGCACGAAAGTTCGCGAGATGTTGCGCGCGGGTCAGCGGCCGCCGGCGGAGTTCAGCCGCGCGGAGGTCGCTGATATCCTCATCAACGCGATGGCCCCGGCGAAGAACGCATAGCGACAGACGCTGCGCGACCTCCGGGAGGAGCCGGCGTGCGAGCCGCACAAGGCTCACCGCCCCGTGAGATCGTGCAGATGACCGCTATCACCAAATCTCCTGAGGTCACGTTCGAGGGCGAATTTGTCCGCCAACCCGATACCTTTCGCGCGTGGGTATCGGCCGACGGCAGCTCCGAATACCCGGTCGAAGCGGGCCGCTACCATCTCTACGTCTCCTATGCCTGTCCATGGGCGCACCGCACGATCATCGTGCGCATGCTGCGTGGGCTCGAGGACGCGATCGGCATGACGGTCGTCGATCCTATCCGCGACGAGCGTGGCTGGGCTTTCCGCGATGGGCCACGGCACACGAAAGATCCGATCAACGGGTTCGCTTTCTTGAGCGAGGCCTATCTCTCAAGCGACCCGAGCTATCGCCAGCGCGTGACCGTGCCGGTGCTATGGGACACAAAGACCAAGCGCATCGTCAATAATTCGGAAGACGATATCATGCGCATGTTCGAGCTCGACTTCGAACCGCTGGCGCGGCGCACGATCGACCTGTATCCGGTGGAGCACCGTGAGGCGATCGACGAGCTCAACGTGCTCATCTACGAGACCGTCAACAATGGCGTCTACCGTGCCGGTTTCGCCACGAGCCAGAAGGTCTACGAGCACGCCGCGCGACGCGTCTTCGAGACGCTCGATATCCTCGAGGAGCGTCTCGCCGCGCGCCGGTATCTCTTCGGCCCACGCCCGCTCGAGACGGACTGGCGCTTATTCGCGACGCTCGTGCGCTTCGATGCGGTGTACGTGGGGCATTTCAAGTGCAACCTGCGCCGCATCTTCGACTACCCAAACCTCTTCGGGTACCTCAAGGACCTGTATCAGATCCCGGGCATCGCGCAGACTGTCGACTTCGATCACATCAAACGTCACTACTACGTGACGCATGACGACATCAACCCGACGCGCATCGTGACGATCGGGCCGCTCCAAGACCTCACCGCGCCGCACCATCGCGAAAGGCTCGGCTAACATGGTTCGACATGCCCTAACCGCAGCGGCGATGCTGGCTGTGCTGGCATGCGCTGCCCCGGCTCTCGCAGATCCAAACCCCGCTGCCTCTCCGTCAGCCGGCCCGAGTTCCAACGCCGGGTCCAGCCACGCGAGCGTCGATCCGTGCGCGCTCTTGACCGCGCGCGACGCGTCAAGCGTGATCGGCGCAGTCAATCCGACGCCGCGACGGCCCTCACCAGACGAGTGCCTGTGGTCGGCCGCATCGCTCACCAATGCGTCGGGGCCCGTCAGCCAGGTGTTGTTCACCGTCGACGTGGCGCAGCAAGCCAAACACGGGTGCCACGGCCTGGGCTGCCTCAGCGCCGTTCAGTCGGTGACCTCGGTCATCCCGGGTACCTCCGCCTTCAACAACACACTGAGCACGATCGGGGGCACCGCGACCACGATCCAAGGATTGGGCCAAAAAGCCGCATGGTCGAACGGCATTCTCGCCGTCTTGCAAGATCAGACGATCTTCAAGGTCCAGCTCAGCGGCACGCAATCAGACCTGCTCGATCCGTCGAAGCAGCTCGCCGAGAAAGTCCTGACCAACATGCAGAACAACTCAAGCACGCCGCAACCATAGAAAAAAGGCGCAGGCAGATCGCGCCGCGCCTTCTTTCGTTGCAGGATCTGTTACGAGTTCGACTCCACCTTGGTGAAGCCCGCGGGGATCTCGAAGAGCGACTTGTCGGTTGGACCTAATTGCCGCAGGTCGCCGCGCTCGAGGAGCGTCGAGAATTGGCCGCCCTGCCCTGCTTGTCCGGTCTGGCCGGCGGCACCGCTCATCGTCACGAGCGTCCACAAGGCGAGCTTGCCCGCGGGCGCCTTGGCGCCGAGCTGGGTGTGGGTTGTCATCGTCGGCTTGCAACCAGGCTTCATGGCCATCATCTCGGGGTGCGACATGCCGCTCTGTTTTGGCGCCGGCGGTCCGCTCATCGTGGCGACCTTCGGCTCGTCATAGCGTGAGACATACTCGGTCATCGCCATCTCCAAAGTCCCATTGGAGCACGAGCCGGTCGCTTGCGTCGTCGCCACCTTCAGATCGGTCTTATAGCCGCTCGTCGGCTGGCCATCGAGCGTCTTGGATCCGAGCGCCGAGGTCGTGGCCGTGATGCTCATCTTGGCTGTTCCCGGAGCCTGGGTCGGCGGCGGCTGCCCGGGGTTTTGCGGCTGGTAGGGCGGCGGCGTTTCCTGCATCATCGGCGTTTGTGCGTTCATATCGGTGATGGAGTATGTCTTGTTCGCCAGGTTGAGATGGATGATCTCGTGCAGGTCGGCGCGATCAATGGTCGCGGTTTGGTGGATTGGATCGTCAGTGCGCTCCCACCCGTTCAAGTAGTAGTACGTCGTGGGCGTGCCGGTCTTCAGGGTAGCCATGGCCGACTTCGCCGCATCCATCGCCGAGCTGATGGCGGCGAACATGCCGTTATGCTTCTTGGGCGGCGTGCCCGCATTGACGGCAGCTTGGAAATCGGCCGTGAACGAGCCGTTGGCATACACGCCCGGCTCCGGCAGGCTGCTCGATTCATTGCCGCCGCTCTGGCCGGGCATGCCCGACATGCCGGCCATGACGACTCTAACGATCTCGTCATAGGCCAGTCCGCTTGAATCCGCGCGTGCGGGTTGAGAGCTCCCCATGCCGACGACGACGACCGCCAGGACCATGGCGATGGCTGCGGCGCGAAGCGCCAGCCCTGCCGTGTCGAGTCTAGCTTTTCGATCCATGTTTGCCCCTCCACGAACGGACCCCCCAAGGCCCGTAGTGCGAGCGATGTGAGAATCGCCCACCTATCTAGTTTCTTGAGGTTTTGTACGCGGCGGTTGGCTGCTCTGCCTTCCACCGCATGGTGGAGGCCGTTGCGCGGGTGTGTCTGTCGAGCGGCGCGGTTTTAGAACGCGGCCAGTTCGTGGATCTGGTCGAGGCGATCAGTCGACGTTGCGTTCTGGCGCAGCAGTGCGGGCACGACGATCGATGCAGATGCGACGACGAGGGCGATTGCGACAAGCCATTTCATGAGAAGATGATACCTCTACTCAGATGACCTCGAAGTGAGGCGTTTGTGACAACCGGCGGCACAAAAGTGCCGTCCGCACATGGTCCGAACGGACCCTGCACCCCCGTCGAAGGTGGCGAAACGGACCTAAAGCTCCATTCTGCAAGGTCCGTCGCTCTTCAAGCCCGCCCGTTGTTGCAAGGTCCGCCAGTATGAGGTTCCCAAATGCCCTGAAATGGAAGTCGGACAGCGGGTGCGGACCCTTCGATCCTTGGACTTAGGAGATGCCGGCAGGGTTGAAAAAGGCGCGGTTGGCATCCTCGAGAGCATGAACAACGGGCCGTATATGCCATACTTGGTGAGGTTTCCAAGCGGCACGTTCGCCTTCGAGGAAGGCGAGATCGAGGAAGCCGGCCAGGAGGCTTAAGCCTTCCTGAAAAGGCACTGAAAGGCAGAATCGGCAGGCGCAGGCTGCCCATTCTCACGGTGGCGAACCATCACCCATGAGAGTCCTGTTGGTCGAAGACGATCCGAGCCTTGCCTCGTCCTTGCGGCGCGCGCTCGAGGCGCAGAAGTTCGCCGTCACCGCCGTGACCGACGGAGAGAACGGGCTCTCCGAACTGTGCGGCAACGACTACCAGGTCGCGATCCTCGACGTGCTGCTGCCCAAACGCGACGGGCTATCGGTGTGTGCAGAGGCTCGGCGTCAGGGCATCTCCACCCCCATCCTCATGCTGACCGCGCGCAACGCGGTGACCGATCGCGTCACCGGGCTCAACAGCGGTGCGGACGACTATCTGCCCAAGCCGTTCGCTTTTCCCGAACTGCTCGCGCGGGTGCACGCGCTCTTACGGCGGCCGCAAAACGAGCTCAAACCGCGCTCGGTCTCGGTGGGCAAGCTGAACATCGACGTGCTGCGCCACCAGGCCACTTGCGACGGCAAGGTCATCCATCTGACCCGTACCGAGTACCGCTTGGCGCTGTACCTGCTGGAGAACGCGGGCATCGTGCTCACCAAGGACGCCATTTTGGACCGGCTATGGGGCGGGGAGCATGGGGGGAATAGTAATATCCTCGAAGTCTACGTCAAGATGCTGCGGCGCAAGCTCAGCGCTGTCTGCGGCGAGCAGTTCATCCGGACGGTGCGCGGCGTGGGATACACCATCGACAAGACATGATCGACCGGCGGGGCGTAATGAATAACATCGGCGCACCACGCGTGCGCCTCACCCTGGCATATGCCGGATTGCTCCTGCTGCTGCTCGTCATCTTCTCGGTGATCGTCTATGGATTGCTCTCCACCGTCGTCCTGCAAGACGTCGAGCCGTTCCGCGATGACCCGGCGATGCTCGCCGCCGCCAACCACATGCTTAAGAACTACGTCGTCAAGCTGGCCATCGCAAATGCCGCGGGGCTCGTCCTGGTGGTCGCCATCGCTGCGTTTCTCGCCAAGATCACCCTGCGGCCGCTCGAGCAGGCCATAGCCCTGCAGCGCCAGTTCACAAACGACGCGTCGCACGACTTGCGCACGCCACTCGCCGTGATCCGGACCGAGACGTCGGTGGCGCTGGACGATTGCGAATCTCTGCCCGAGGAATATTGCGAACGCCTGCGCATCATCGACGAGCAGGCGCAGCGCATGCAGCGGCTGATCGACCAGCTCATCACCCTCTCGCACCTGGATGCCGACAGCGCGCTCGACCGCGAGCCGACCGACCTGCGCGTGGTCGTCAACGGAGTCGTGCGCGATTTGAAGCCGCTGGCTGCGGCCAGACGAGTCGGCATCACGCTCGACCGGGCTGAAAGCGCGGTCGTCATGGGTGACGAGCTCAAACTGTCGCAGCTCGTCGGCAATCTGGTGGACAACGCGATCAAGTACGGCCGGGAGGCGTCGACCATCGGCATCTCTGTGTGGCAGACGCGCGACACCGCGTACGTGGCGGTAAAAGACGCAGGAGAGGGCATCGCGGCGGCGGATCTCGAGCGCATCTTCCAACGCTATCAGAGCAGCAACGGCGTGACGGGCAACGGCCACAGCGAGGTGCACGGCCTCGGGCTGCCGCTGTGCCGCTGGATCGCCCGCGCGCACGGCGGCGAGGTGACGGTGCAGAGCAGGCTAGGCGAGGGCAGCACGTTCACCGTGCGGCTGCCCGCGATGACCGCGTGACACGGTGCAGACAGTTCTGGGATGGGGCAGATCGGAGAGATAGACATGCGGCTTGAGAACACGGCGAGATATACCACCCGCGTCACACGGATCGCGTGCGCCTGCCTCGTGCTGCTGGTCGCCGGGGCGACCATCGCTCGCGCGCCGGCGCCGGCGAGCGCCTCACCGCCGACGGCCCTCGAGCTCGTCGACCACGCATTGACCTCACCTGCGCTCCTCGCGGACGAGAGCCCGTACGAGCTCATCGACCCGATCGGTCCGGGAGGCATCACCCGCGATCAAGCGGTCGGCGAGGTCACGGCAAGCACGATGATCGGCGGGCTTTACAACGACGGCAACCACTACGGCGGCGCGTATGGCGGCGGCGAGTACTTGATGCCGGCTCTGCCGGATGGCCCCGAGCCCCATGCCTATGGCGGGTCGCGGCCGGTCGGCCAATGGGGCGGAGGGTATTCGCGATGAAGCGCTTCATCATCGTCGCACTCCTTTTCTGCCTGGCGTTCGCGTCAGCCGGCGTCGCCTCGGCAGAGGGCTTCTTCCATCGGCTGCGCGTGGACTCGCTCGTCAACGACGGCGTCGCCCTCTATCACAGCGGGAACTACGATCAGTCGGTGAGCAAACTGAGTGACGCGCTGTCGCTTTCGAGCGACAACGTCGATGCGCGCTACGACCGCGGGCTCGACTACTACGCGCTCGGGCAGTACGACGCCGCCGCGCAGGATTTCCGCCAATGCCTGAAGCTACAGCCGGATTTCGTGCCTGCGCTCTTCAACCTCGGCGTCGCCGAGATCGCGCTCAACGAACTCGACGATGCCAAGACGATCTTCCAGCAGATCATCACGGCACACCCGTCATCAGTACGCGCGCATTTCGACATGGGTCTGTCCGCGTACATGTCCGGGCAGGCAGACAAAGCGGTGGACCAGTTCGCGGTCGCGGCGCTCTTGCATCCGCAATACGTCCAGGCGCATTACGACAAGGCATTAGCCGAGTATCGGACGGGAAATCTCGTCGCGGCCGATGCGGAGACCGATGCGGCGCTCAAGCTCAACAGCTCGTACGCCAAGGCCTACTTCCTGCGCGGCGCCATCCGGCTGCGTCAGGGCAATAACCCGGAAGCGAGGGCGGCTTTCGAAACCGCTGCGAAGCTAGCGACGGATCCGGTCCTGAAGTCATTGTGCGCGCAGATCATCGCGCAGATCGGGGCTTAAGCACCCGCGCAAGTTATCCAGCGGCCGCATGAAGAATACGGCCGCCATGTACACGCCACCCCACAATCGCGAGAACCGGGTTCCGGTGCTTCACGCCGCCATCGATCAGATCCGGCTCGGCACGCTCATCACGGTCGGAACGCAGGGCCCGCTGGCTAGCCACGTCCCCATGTTCGTCAACCCCGATCCAGCGCCTAACGGCACGATCTTCGGCCATCTCGCTCGTGCCAACAGCCAGTGGGAGAAATCGGACGCAAGCTTCTTGGCGCTCGCCGCCTTTGTGGGGCCGCACGCGTACATCACTCCGTCGTGGTATGAGACCAAGAAGCTGACGGGCAAGGTCGTCCCGACATGGCAGTATCTCGCCGTGCAGGCGCGCGGACCGATCTCCTTTTTCGACGATCGCGAGCGGCTGCACGACATCGTGCGCAGGTCGACCCAGATCCTTGAATCGGCGCGCGAGCATCCCTGGGCGGTCGAAGATGCGCCGCTCGAGTACGTCGAGCGCATGCTGGGCGCCATCATAGGATTCGAGATCCCGATCCAGACGCTTGAGGGAGCGTGGAAGTTCAGCCAGAACAAGAACGAGGGCGATCTCCGCGGCGTCATCGAGGGGCTGGAAGAGCGCGGAGATGGAGAGGTCGCAGCCCTCGTGCGCGCGCGCGGCGGCGTCGACGGACCGCCCGACACCCTGCTCCCGTGAGAGTCGGATGAAAAAACATGACGCACAACAAAAAGGCCGGATAATATCCGGCCCTATTTGTACAATGTCGGTTATGTATTAATTATATGATTGCAGTTTGAGCTTCTTGCGCACCACGGCCAGGGTGGGCGATGAGATCAGCGCGATGTAATACGCGTGGAGCTCTCGCGCGTTGAGCGTGGTTCGCACGAAGTCGGGTTTCGGTCCCTTGGTGGCCGGCGCATCGCTGCGCTGGCTCCTTTTCTCGAATGGTCCGATCTCTCGCACGGCTGGCTTCCTCCCCCAGGCTATCCCGCCAAGCGGTTGCCCGGTCAATACATCAACGTATCGACCGCAGACTTTGTTGCTTCTCCGAGGCGTCGCGTCCTTAGGGACGATGCTTGTCGAACTCCGCCTCGTTGAAGTACCAGTCTGGTAGAGTATTCGGAAAACCGAAGTCTGAAAAATAGTATTCGTAGTGCCCGCTATCGGAAATAAATCCGAAACGTCCCTCTCCGTCGGCCGTCGCCTGCTTCACCATCCAGTAGTTTCCGATAGGCGCAAACTCCACGTCTGCGATGGCGCGCCCCGAGAGCGGTCCCACGCTGCCTCCCGCGTCGGCATGCGCCCTCCAAACTTGGAACGTGTCGATGTCCACCCACAGGTCTTTCCACGGAT